>Ga0180437_10000146_pt1 | contig 149990 bp, 120 predicted proteins | sample SS_ome_4_FD_132410 | JGI IMG/M metagenome (GOLD analysis project Ga0180437, IMG submission 132410) | Hypersaline lake sediment archaeal communities from the Salton Sea, California, USA - SS_3_D_1 metaG | ecosystem: Environmental > Aquatic > Non-marine Saline and Alkaline > Hypersaline >...
AACCGCGCCTTCGGCGCACCATCCTTCGGCATTCGACATTCCTTGTTCGGCGTTCGATATTCTTTTTTTTCTTTCTTTCTTCACATATTCAAATTATGTACAACATGTTGGTAGATAATTTTTAGTAAGCGCCTAAAGTGAACTTCTTTGGCGTCTGTCCCTTTTTTTCCTTTCTCGACTCCATTTGCTCAACTTTCTCTACGGCCATTAGACCCACTCCTACGGGTCTTGGACACACTTCCTACGGGTGGTTGATCCCCTTCCTACGGGTCTATGAGCCCCTCCTACGGGTCTTGGACACACTTCCTACGGGTGATTACCCTTCTTCCTACGGGTCTTTGACACACATCCTACGGGTGGTTGACCCCTTCCTACGGGCCTATGACCCACTCCTTCGGGGCTCTGACCCACTCCTACGCCAAAAATCAGGCACTAAATGGAAAGATGGAGGAACAGGAAAAGGGAACAGTCGCGTGTGGCATTCCGGACTGTCTCCTAAATCTCTAAATCTCAAAAAAGTTGTTTTATCAATGTTGCAACGCATAAATTTAGAGAGCCATTGAAAGCCGAAGCTTGAAAAAAAAAAGCGTGTACGGTTTTTTTACAAAATATCCTTGATTTTTTAAAAGTTTGCGTATATAATAAACCACAATGCGCAAAAATTTGAAGTTTTGCGCATTATGGTGCACAAAATGCCGAAGATTAGGGATGCTTTATTAACACAGAAAAAAGAATTGGAACAATTCAACAAAAGACGATATATTGCAAGACGCGTTGATTTATCTGAATTAGGTAAGGATATCATTAAAGTCATTATCGGCCCAAGGCGCGCAGGCAAAAGTTTTTTTACTGTTCATGAATTAAGAAAATTTGGCAATTTCGGCTATGTCAATTTTGATGATGAGACCCTGGTGGAAATCGAAAATTACAATGACATTATTGAAACCATTAAATCTCTATATAACAATCCAAAACTCTTGTTCCTTGATGAAATTCAAAATTTACCCAGGTGGGAACTTTTCGTAAACCGGCTACATAGGCAAGGATATAACTTAGTCCTCACCGGCAGCAACTCAAACCTGCTGAGCAGTGAGCTGGCAACATATTTAACCGGACGACATATTAGCATCATTGTTTTTCCCTTTTCATTTAAAGAATATCTCAGCTATTTCGGGGATGAGGGAGATTTAACCACCTTAACTACCAGTGAAATTAAGATAAAGCTGCATGACTATCTCCACGCAGGCGGTTATCCTGAACCTCTGGTTAAAGATATCGATTATAATGAATATTTGAGAACATTACATGACTCTATTATATACAAAGATATTGTCAAAAGGCATAATATAAAATCCGCCAAGCCGATGGCTGATTTATCCCGTTATTTGGTCTCCAATTCCGGGAGTTTCCTTTCCTACAGGAATCTTACAAACCTAACCGGTTTAAAAAGTACTCATACCATTGCTAAATACCTGGATTATTTTGAAGAAGCATTTTTGTTTTTCAGGTTAAATGCCTTTTCGGTTAAATACAGAGACCAGGTGAAATCAAACAAGAAAATATATTCCATTGATAATGGCATGATTGGGTCGAACGCTTTTCGTTTTACTCCCAATATAGGTGTTCTTTATGAGAACATAGTAGCTATTGAGCTCAAACAAAGGGAGTTAAAAGGGGAATTGGAGTTTTATTACTATAAAAACCCACAGGGATATGAAATTGATTTTGTCGTGAAAGAGGGGTTTGAAATTACTCAATTGATCCAGGTTTGTTATAATATAGATGATGAGAGGACAAAAGCCAGGGAAGTGAGGGCTTTGCTCCATGCCTTTAGAGATTTAAAATGCGAACATTTAACTGTGATCACGGGTGATTACGAGGACACGGAAACGGTTGAATGGTATGGTATAAAAGGAAATGTTCGATTTATCCCATTATGGAAATGGCTGATTAATATGGGTTAAAACCCCCTGAAGCGGTATTCTGGACTGTCCCGAATACCACTGAGATAGGACTAAATTCGAAGCACGAAATCCGAATTCCAAAACAAAGAAGTTGAGAAACAAATTTGTCTGTAAACATTCTATATTAAACTCTTTACACTTTACAGACTTGTCGAAAAATATCTTGCCAGAAGATGGCAAGACTTTGCGATTAGGTAACCAATGCTCCAAACAATGCTCCACTTTCCAAAGGGATACTACCTTGTGGGCAGGAAAAGAGGACAATCGTTAAAGTCTTCTCTCCAAAGCCACACTGACAATCCGTAAAGCTCTCCATGACAAGCACTCAAAAGCCACACTGACAAGTCTTTAAAAGTCTCAATGACAAATACTTAAAAGCTACACTGACAAGTCTTCAAAGCTCCCCATCCATTATGTTGTGGTCTTCTATCATTCTACACCGGTCTTCTACTTTTTTTTAGTGGTCTTTTATTATTCTGCGGTGGTCTTCTACTTTTTTTCAGTAGTCTTTTATCATTCTACCCCGGTCTTCTACCATTTTGCAGCGATAACGATAAAAATACATTGGATATGGAACTTCTTTGGCGCCTCGCCTGGCACCTTTTTTTATAGGAAAATTGTTCTATCTTCGTTGCACAAAGACCCGTGGGGTAGCAGGTGGAACAACAATATTAATTGGAAAGCATTCCGCAGATGTTACAGATTTCAGTGATTAAATGGGACAAAAATATTGCCCTGCCTGCAAGATAACTTGAAATTATACTTCTGCCGGAGGTACAGGATTTATAATTTTTCTATCTCTTCTTTCGACAGGCCAGATGTCTCTGAAATTAAGGCAGTATCAATTCCTTTTTCTTTTAATTTCTTTGCCATTTCCTTGGCCTTCTTTTTTTCGCCCTCTTCTATGCCTTCTTTCACTCCTTTTTCCACACCTATTTTGATTCCTTCTTCGTGGCTGTCTCTTTCCCACAGCGGTATGTATTCCATTTTTAATTCCTCCTCTACTTTTTTCCCGGTCATATTTACTCCTGCATGTTCACGATAAATAATACCAGAAAATAGTGGTTATTTCAAGAATGATCTTTTGGAACTTCTTAGGCGCCTGGCACCTTTTTTTATCAAATTATAGAATATACCGGTCTTTCAAAAGAACAGGTCGAGAAGTTATGAACTTTTCACTAAAAGAACAAATAAACCACAGATTGCGCAGATTACACCGATTTCAAATGGAGAACATGTCAACTGTTTTTGTAGGCCGGGATTTCTGCGATAAAGGTGCTCCCCTTTCCCGGTTCACTCTCTACCCGGATATCTCCCTCATGGAGCTTTACCAGCGTCCTGACTATCGAGAGTCCGAGGCCGGTTGAGGTTTCACCTGCCGTAGGTTTCGGACTGAGCCTTTGGTATTCCTTAAACAGGTTTTTCTTATCCTCTTCCGTCAAACCGGGACCTTCATCCCGGACTTTAAAGGTAACTGTTGTTTTATCACACCCGACCGTAACCCATATAGACTTACCGGGCGGGGAATACTTAACCGCGTTGCAGATTAGATTTTCCATCACCTGCTGCAGCCGGACACTGTCACCATATACTATGCACTCCTTTTCAGCTTCGAAAATTATTTGCTGATTCTTCTCTTGCGCAAGTAGTTTGCAGTCATTAACCATTTTTCCTGCCTCTTCCGCCACATTTACCGGGCCTTTGCTCAGTTTTATATTCCCACTGTCGATTCCCTGTTTTGCTAAAGTTTTTTCAATCAAGTTTGTCATTCTCTCCGCGTTTTTGTTTATTTTATTTGCCGATTCTTTTATTCTATCAGATAGCTTACTGTCCGCTGGCTTTGTCTCAAGATCAGCTAAATCCTTAGTGTGAAAAAGAATTATTTGCAGGGCGTTTCTCAAGTCATGGGCTGCCATACTGAGCAACCGGCTTTTTTGTTCATTGCTAATATCCAGTTGAATATTCGCTTCATATAACGTTCTATTGCTATTATCCAGTTGAATATGCGCTTCCTCCAATTTAGTTAATTGATCGAAAACCAACCTGGTTGCCCTCTCCTGGTACAGGTTTGCCTCATAATTTCTTCTCCTGAGAGCGTCCAGCACATAAATCGCTGCTATTGAAACCAGGACGGCAGCAATTAAATTGTACCATAAGTATGTGCCTTTTAATAAGTTGGACAAACCCTCTCCCTGTGAAAAATTAAAATTCATCTTTGAAGCTAAGCCAACGACGAAAAATAGAAATAAGGTAACTACTAATATTGATATTGAATGTCTTCTTAATAGGGGGAACAGGGGAAGTAAAATGATAATCATAAGTAGGCCGCTCATATATACCGGTTCAGCGCCTGAAAGCCCTACTATCACGGCAGCCGAAAATTCAGTGTACCAAACAATGCTCAAGAGCAATGAATAACTTTTGTTCTCTCTGAGCCTGGAAAAAAAATACAATATCAAAGATAATATCCCGACGAATGATAATCCCCATCTCAAAAGAACTATTGGTAGATTTCCGGGGCAGAGGACTTTATCCAATCGAATAAAAAAAAGCCAAAAGAACAATGCAAATAGGATTGTAGGCAGCAGCACATATTCCCTGGCCTGGCGGTTCAATTCATTGCGATATTTTTTTTTTAAATCCTTTTTAATTTTGAATGCTTTAGTGATTCTTTTTGTCTTATTACGCGCCTTTCCACAAAAAGTGCCATTTTCATTTTTTGTTCTTTCAATATCTTCCATCTTTATTACTCCTATATTATATTGAAATATTATAATAGAACAAAAAACAAGAAATGTCAACTTTTTTATGATTAAGCACAAAAACATTATTAAATGAGCCAATTGCAAAAATAGTAATTTAAGTTAATTTTCCTCTTCTTTTTCTCTTGCAAATTTTTCCCCAATGTTGTATAAAGGACTCGCTTAGTTATAGGAGCTTAAAATGGCGCGAGATTTAGGGATTATCGAGAAAGTAAAAGAACAACTTGGCATAATACTGAGAGAAATAAATCTTGATGAGATTTTTCCAGGTAATTTTGGCTATGCGCTGGATAACAATCAAGCTGTTGTGGGTTTAAGTTTATATGGATTAGATATTTCCGACCTGTCGCCGCTGGTTGAGTTAACGAATCTAACACTTTTAGATATAGGTAATACACAGGTGATCGATCTGTCGCCGCTGCGGGAATTAAAGAATTTGGCCAAGTTGGATTTACGAAATACATGGGTTCGAGATTTGTCGCCGCTGCGAGAATTAAAGAATTTGACTCATTTAAATTTAAATCATACAAAGGTCGGCGATCTGTCGTCGCTTGGAGAATTAATAAATTTGAAAGAGTTACATTTATCTTCTACTAATGTCAGCGACCTGTCGCCGCTGGTTGAGTTAACGAATCTAACACTTTTGGATATAGGTAATACACGGGTGATCGATCTGTCGCCGCTGCGGGAATTAAAGAATTTACTCCAATTAAATTTACATGATACACAGGTCAGCGATCTGTCACAGATATTAGGATTAAAGAACCTACGTACTTTGGATTTAAGGAATAACAAAATAACTCAGTTACCCACTGAAGTTCTTGATTATAATATGGAGATAAAATGGGAGTATGATCATAACGGAGGGATTTATTTAGATGGTAATCCTCTCGAAGAACCACCGGTAGAGATAGTTAAGCAGGGAAAAGATCCGGTTAGAACGTATTTTGCCTCTTTAGCGGGCAAGAAAAGATCCCTGAACGAGGTTAAGGTGCTGTTTGTTGGAGACGGCGGCGCGGGGAAAACCTCTTTGGTCAAACGATTGGTGGGTGAACGGTTCAATAAAAAAGAACCCCAGACCCACGGGATCAATATCAACCAATGGGAAGTCAAACAACGAAAAAATCCCATAAAAACCCACCTCTGGGATTTTGGCGGCCAGGAGATCATGCACGCCACCCATCAATTTTTCCTGTCCAAACGCAGCCTCTACATCCTGGTGCTGGACGGCAGGAAAGATGAGAAAACCGAATACTGGCTCAAACATATCCGCAGTTTCGGCGGCGATTCGCCGGTGCTGGTGGTGCTTAACAAAATCGATGAAAACCCCGGGTTTGAAGTCAACCGCCGGTTCCTGCAGGATAAATACAAAAACATCAAAGGCTTCTTTCGCCTCTCCTGCGCCGATAAAACAGGAATCGACGCGTTTACCGAAGAACTGAAAAAAGCACTGTGCGACGTGGAGATCATCCGCACCACCTGGGCGGAAAGCTGGTTCCATGTCAAAGAGCATTTGGAAACCATGAAAGAGCCGTTCATCTCCCTGGAGAGATACAAAGAGATATGCCTGGAAGAAAAAATAGAGGAAAAATCCGGGCAGGATACCCTGGTGGATTTCCTGCACGACCTGGGCATCATTCTCCATTTTGACGACCTGGGCCTCCAGGATGTCCATGTCCTCGAGCCCAAATGGGTTACTGAAGCTGTCTACAAGATCATCAATTCCCCCATGGTGGCCCAAAACAAAGGTATTTTAAAACCGGCGTTTTTAGATGACATATTGAAACAAAAGAATAGAAGCGATTTTTATTACCCGCCGGACAGGTACCATTATATCATTGAATTAATGAAAAAATTCGAGCTCTGTTACCAGTTGGAAAAAGGAGAGGTGTTAATCCCCGACCTCCTGGATGTCGAGGAAAGTCTATTTGAATTCGATTATGACGGTTCCTTGAAATTTATTTTCGAGTATGACTTTTTGCCGCGGTCCGTGATGCCGCGGTTTATCGTACGCATGCACAACGATATCAAAGAAAACTGCCGGTGGCGAACGGGTGTGCTGCTGAAAAATACGGCCTTTGATGCCCAGGCCGTGGTGAAAGCAGATAATGAGGCGAAAAAAATCTATATCTATGTAAACGGCCAGCAAAAACAATACTACTTTGCCGTTATCCGCTATACTTTCAATGACATTATTCACAGCTTTGAAAAATTGGATGTGAAGGAATATGTTCCCATACCAGAAGACCCCACGATTACAGTCAGTTATCCCTATTTACTCCAATTGAGAGAGATGAACCTGAAGGAATATATACCGGAAGGGATCAAAAAAGCCTACAGTATAAATGGTTTACTTGACGGATTCGAAGAAAATGAAAGTTCCAGGATTGCGGTAAACATTAACAAGCGGTGGGCTGTCCTGGATGAATGTGACAAATTGATCTTTAATACCAAAACCCGCGAAGCAGAGATTCATAAATTATTGGAAGACAATCTATGGGTCCTAGGAAATGAATATCCCAAAATCGCTTCCAATGCCACGTTAAAGAAAACTCTGGAAGAGTATTTCAGCCAAAAGTATACGGGAGATAGAGGAGAAAAGAGGCCGGATTTATTATTGGCCCAGGATATGAAAGGAAGATATTTACTTATCGAATTAAAGAGACCTTCCCATAAATTGAATAGAGATGATGAATTCCAGGCAGTGAAATACCGGGATGATATCAACCGGCAGATACCTGATACAAAGATTGATATTATTTTGATTGGGGGTGGAATAAAAGAAGACATTTCTCGCCACAATGCAAGTCCGGATGTGAAATTTCTCACATTTAAGAGTATTATCAATAATGCGCGAAATAATCTAAAATGGTTGATCGAAGATTTGGACTGTGGAAACGGTGCGTAGAAGTGTAGAAGAATGAGAAAAAGAGGTTATCTTTTAAGGGCTATTATACCAAACGGCCTCCCAAGGAGGCACTTCGTTCGGGTCTTTTCGTGCGGGATAAAGAAAAAGTGACAGGCGCAAAATGCTTCACTTTTGAGTGCCTGTCATTTGCCTTCGGCGTCATTTGTTCGCTCCGCTCACGTCAGGGAGACTTTTTAGAGTTTGTCATTAGGAAATTAAAAAGATGAGAACCCTTTAAAGCACTCAATGACAAGTACTCAAAAACCACAATGACAAGCCTGAAAGCTCACAATGACAAGTACTCTAAAGCCACACTGACAATCCACAAAGCTCTCCATGACAAGCCTTCAAAAGCCTCAATGACAAACCTTAAAGCACTCAATGACGCAAGCGAAGCTCAGTTCAGCTATTTTTCTTCAAGCTCCTTTAACATCTTTTTTGCATTTTTGTTTTCAGGATTTAATTCTAAAGATTTTTTATAGTTTATGACAGCATTTTTTTTGTCATCATTTTTCATATAGGCTTCACCCAGACTGTCAAAGACATTGGCAGAATTGGGAAAACATTCGACATTGAGTTTAAATACTTCAATAGCTTCTTGAACTTTTCCCTTTCCCAGCAATTTGTATCCAAGCGCATTAAAATCTTCTTCCAGGAAATTGTATTTTTCCCTGTGTTTGGATTTTAATTTAACATATTTTATCAGGGCTGTCTCTATACCAGACGTTTCTATTACCTTTTCCATCACACGGGCAGCAGATTCTTTGCATCCGAATTTTTTCACCCATAATTCATTAAACTTATCCCTCATAGTCTTCAACCCTTCCCGGTCTAAAATATCCCTATGACCAATGACCACAGACTTTACACCCCGTTTTAACACATCATCCAATATCGAGATCACTCGCGGATAATCCACCAATCCATTGGGGAAAACACCCAACTTCTTATCGGCAAAAATAATATCCCCGGTTAAAACAAGCTCCTCTTCAGGCACATAAATGAGAATGTCGTTATCTGTATGGGCGTTACCAAGATAAATCATTTCCAGTGTCAGGTCACCCATATCCAGGGTTAAACGCTCTCTGAATGTTAAAGTGGGCACAGTGAGTACGAATCCGTGTTCCAGTCCCTTTGCTATCATTTTCCATACAGTTGTTTCATCACGCAGCTTCCTGGCCTCATCGGATTTAACATCCAGGGTCTCCAGTTTTTTCTTCCCTTCATTCACCCATTTTTTAAACCGGGCAATATTCCCGGGTCTATTGGCCGGGTACTGCTGCATGAATTCACCGCATCGTTCATGGCCGATGATGACTGCATCGGAAAAGACCTGGTTGCCTGATGCGTGATCCCAATGCCCATGTGTGTTGATGACATAGGCAATATCCTTGCGGCCAAATTCCTTAACAATAACTTTCCGTATCTCTGCTGCCGTAGTTTGAGAAAGATGCGTATCGATGATTACCAGGCCTTTTTGAGCAGCGATGGCAGTAATGTTGTTTCCATAACAGGTCAGCACAATAACCCTGTCGCTCAACCGCCGAACTTGCATGGGAAGATCCCCTGTACTGTCTGCATGAACGACTGCACCGAACAACAACAAAACTAAAAAATTAATGGCAAAACAAAATCTCTTCATATAATCCTCCTCGAAAATTTTCACCACAAAGACACCAACTATAATGGACCCCTAAAACTGGACAACTAGTTAAGCTTGTTTTATAGTAAAATTGTAAGGAATTAGTAACGCTCCTGACTTCGATGGCTGTTTCACTTATTTACCTCCATGTTTTATTCATAGCTCCATTCTAAAAAAAACAGAATGGAATGTCAAGAAAATGCGCACGGTGCATGACTTTAGAGAATGAAAAAAGTGCCAAGCCAGAAAAATGGAATTAGAAAAATTTGTGGATTGGTGGAATTTTATGGCAATGGCTGTTATAATTACAGAATGACAGAAGAATTGAAATTGCTGAGAAAAGCCACTCAAAAAGAAATGGATTTCTACTATAAAATTCTCTATCCCATACAGGACAGGGTGTTGGAGAAGATTCAAAGTAAAGGATTTTATCTGACCGGTGGTACCCCCCTTAGCAGGTTTTACTTTTATCACCGCTTTTCCGATGATCTTGATTTTTTTTATGATGGCTTTAAATTTCCAAAAGAAGATTTTAATCTTTCTTACCGGGAAATCCTTTATAACCTGGAAAAAATTTTTGACAAAATAGAAATTTCAATTGATGGAGAATTTTTCAAACGAATTTTTGTTACGGCGAATAACACGGTCCTAAAGATAGAATTTGTGTATGAAAATTACAAGACCGTTGGAGAGAAAAATGAGTTCAAAGGGGTTTTAATCGATTCCAAAGAAAACATCTGTGCCAATAAAATCGGGACGGTTTCCGACAGGCGTATGGCAAAAGATTTCCTGGACCTCTTTTTTTTGCTAAAGGAAATCCGCTTGGAACAGGCAGTCAAATGGTCCGAGTTGAAAAGGGTCCCCCCGGATTACGAAGGCTTAATGATTGCCACCGGTGATTTGCTGAGAAATCCTTATGTAATGGAAGGAGAAATTTTAATCATCCAACCCGTTGACAATATGGAATTTATCTCTTTTACAAAGAAATTAATCGGAGACTTACTGGGATATGCAAAAACAAAAAACATTTAGGATTGATCCATTACTCTATAAATACTTTTGGGATCATACCCGGAACGCCTCGGATATTTTCAAATTGAAACGTCTCCTTGAATATGCGTCGTTTCCGGATTTACTAAAGATACCTTTTGAAATCTTAAAGACCAACATTCACCACATTAATGTAGAAACACTTCGCACCTCGGAAACGCGGAGACGTTTTGTGAAGGAAATCCAAAATCACATCCATTCCAGCAGCGATTGGGATGAAACTCTTTATAGAATTGCCGGAATTATTTAAAATCCGGAAAGATAAAAGAATAGTACCAGGTACAAAAATTTACCTCCACCATAAACCACCCACTACGGCTGCTATATTTTAATCCCCTATTAAATAAAAACCTGGCATCATTATCCTATTAGAAAATGCGCATGGTGCATGACTTTATGACTTTGTGCATTATATTCGCTAAAAAGATGACAACCAATATGTGGGCCAAAAACCGTGTCTAATTTGTGGTGATTTTTTTTGCCTGGAACCTTTTTGTTTCGGCACCTTTTTGTTTTGGCACCTTTTTGTTTTTTTTACAAAATGGATTCGCTTTTATCGACAATATGAATAAAAAAAGGAATAAAAAAAGTGCCAGGCCAAAAAATTTTTTTACCAGATTGTATGGCTATATCTACTTCAGGTGCGTATGCAAAACCGGCATGGCTAAATATTCTCATCGACAAAGGCTATGAAATATTTTGCGGATTTGATAACGATGAAACCGGAGATATTTTAGCCAATAAAATGATCAGATTTTTCCCAACTGTTAAAAGACTTCGACCTCCAAAACATGATTGGAATGAAATTCTAGTCTCAAAATACAAAAAACGAAGAAAAAAAATCATTCAATTGTTGACTTCTCAATTTCATTCAATTAGAATTCTATCTTATGAAAGACAAAAGGACTTTAAAAAAAGACTTTAAAACCGGTTTTTGCTGCCTGGAAAAGAAAAAAAATATTAGCATGAGGAGGTTTTTTTAAAAAATTTAAATGAGCGGAAGAAAAAAATGTATGAAGGAAAAAACGATTTTCCTATCAGTATTCCTGACACTTGATCCTGATTCACCTGAGGCTCCGGGGATCAAATAAGTAATCAAAAGTTTGGATTTATAAAAATCCGGGTTTAATAGCCATTATATATTATATATTAAATAGGATAAAGTGTGATAAAACAAAAAAAAAGTAATTTTTCAGTCTATTTACTTATTGGGGTATTTTTAATTATGTCATCCACAAGCTGCAAAAAAAAGTCCGTCTATAAATTAGATGAAAATATCCCATATAACTTACTTATCATTACAATAGACACATTAAGAGCTGACCGACTTGGCTGCTACGGATATAAAGAGGCTGAGACCCCGAATATCGATCGTCTAGCCGCAAATGGAGTAAGATTTGAAAATTGTTATAGCTCAATTCCTTTAACTCTCCCCTCCCACTGTACTATTTTTACGGGAAGAGAGCCCATTACTCACAATGTAAGGAATAACGGGAGTTATTTTCTGAATAAAAGTGAAGATACGTTTCCCGAATTGCTTAAAAGCCATCATTACACGACCGCTGCCATTATTTCCTCTTGGGTACTTCACTCAAAATTCGGATTAGACCAGGGATTTGATTATTATGACGATCTCTTAGATATAAAAGAAATGGCGGGTAATCCTGACGTCGAAATTACGGCCGATGTGGTATATAAAAAGTTCAGACATTGGCTTGAAATGAATCACAACCAAAAATTCTTTTCATGGATACATTTCTATGATCCACATTCTCCCTTCCAGCCTCCGGGGGAATATGGCAAAAGATTTAAAAATCATCCATATAATGGTGAAATTTCCTTTGTTGATTTTTTTATCGGGAAAATCATCGAGGATTTACAAGTCAAGAATATCATAGATAAAACCCTAATTATCGTGACCAGCGACCATGGTGAAGCCTTTGGCGAACATAAAGAGATCGGTCATGGCATTTTTTGTTATGAAGAGAGTCTAAGAGTTCCACTCATATTTTACAATCCCCCTACCTTTAAAAAGGGAAGGGTGGTCTCCCAGCGCACAAGACTGATCGATATCATGCCGACAATACTCGAATTAATGCAAATTGAAATTCCTCCTACCATTAAAGGAAACAGCTTTGCCCAACTCCTTTTTGAAAATATTGAAATGAGCGATCCAACCGTCTATTTTGAGAGTCTATTTGGAAAGGAAGAGATGAATTGGGCACCCTTGACAGGAATTATTTCCGAAAATTACAAATATATCTCTCTCCCGGAACCTGAATTGTACGATTTGAAGAACGACCCTATGGAGAAAACAAATCTATACAAGAAAAAAAACCGCCTGGCCAGAGATTTGGATCAAAAATTGAAAAAGTTCATGTTATCAAATTCGGGTTCCAAAGAGTCATCAAAACGAGATTTAACAAAAAGTGATATTAAAAAATTAGAAAGCCTCGGGTATATTTCGAAAGATTCGCAAAAATCAAAAATAATTCTCGATCCTAAAGTGGGAATTAATTTGACAAACAAATTAAATGATATCTTAACCTTAATACAAAAAGAGAATTATGACGAAGCAGATACTGCCTTAAAAAAATTATCCGATGATAGTGAAGTCAAAAAAAATCCCAAATTTTATGACATATCCCTGGATTTATATAAAAAAAGAGGTGAAGGTACTCGCATAGAAGCCCTATTAAAACGGGCAATCCAGTTATTTCCCGCGAAGGAAAGATTCAAAGTAGATTTGGCCTTATTGTATTTCCGGTACAAAAAATTAGATGAATCGGAAAAACTATGTGAGATTGTGATAGAAGCGAATCCCAAAAATTCAACAGCATATATCTTGTTAGGAAATATTTATAGACAAAAAAAGAGACTAAAGGATGCTATCTCATATTATAAAAAAGCAACAGAAATCGAACCTTCCAATATCTTTTTACAAATAGAATATGGAGAAACGCAATTTGAAATGGGTAATGTTAGCGAATCAAGAGAAATAATAAATTCCATCATGGCAAATGAAGCTTTGATCAATAGCACTGATAATCTTAAAATAAAAAATAAGTTGGGACTTTTATTACTAGAATTAAATGAACACGATAAGGTCGTTAGCATGTGCCTTCAACATCTATCGGGTGGCAAAGAATCCCCTGATATCCTTAATCAATTGGGCATGGCATATTTTAAAAAGGGAGAATTTCAGCAAGCTTTTGAAGCCTATCAAAAAGCCCTTGAGCAAGATGAAAAGAATCCCCTGACACTCAGTAATATGGGTACATTGAATCTGACTTTACTCCGTTTGAAAAAGGAGAGAAAATTCCTTTCCCAGGCGATTGAATTCTACACGAGGGCAGTTGAATATTATCCTGAGACTATAACGGCACTGAATGGATTAGCAATTGCCTACATTTATGCCAGGGAACGAGAAAAAGCCATTTCTTGTTGGGAAAAAGCACTCCAGGTAGACCCTACACTTGTAAATATCTATTTTAACCTGGGTATCACCTATATTGAAATGGGGAAAAAGCAAAAAGCCCTGGAATATTTAAATAAATGTAAAGAAAACTTTTATTCAAAATTGAGCTCACGTGAGCAGCATCAACTGGACACCTTAATCAAAAGAGCAAAACAATAGCTATAGTTATTCGTTATTAAATATTATTTCTTACTGAAGTTCTTTAAATAATCTTTCACCCTCCTTGGTATAAACATTAAAATTCACCTTATCGCCAAGTCTTCCATATATATTTGTTATAAAAAAACACCCATATAGAGTGGCCCTATCAAAAGGTTTTATTTTGATGACAGTTTTACATAGATGAATAGCTTCATTTAAATTTATCCCCTTTTTTATTTTTCCACATTTATGTGGAATTATATAAGCTTAATTTTTATGATTTTTTGTCTTGACAAAGGGGTCCACTTTATGAAAAAAAAAACTAACGTACATAAAGGTGTTTTATATACAAAGAAAACTTTTTTCCTGGTGCGTTCGTGCCCTGGTGGATATATTTTTTTTCATTAAACATTCTATATAACCTTCTTAATAAATCGTAAATAATTGGCCGTTTTCTCCATTTAAATGAATATTCTCTTTCTCAGCCACCTCTAACGATACCCTAACCAATTGCCTACTTTGAATGATCTCTTTTGCTGTTACCAGGTCATTACCAAAAATCCTGTCCTCATTTGTATGATCGATTTTTCTTCTAACAGCATTATGACATGCTTCCAGGATTTTACTCGATTGCAGCGGCCGCCTGTAATCAAATGCCTGGGCAGCACAGAGTAATTCCACTGCCAGGATATTCTCAAGATTATCGATGATTTTATCCAGTTTTCTGGCACTGATTGCTCCCATACTGACATGGTCTTCCTGCCCCAGGGAAGTGGGGATACTATCAGCACTGGCAGGGAAACATAAACTTTTATTTTCACTGACAAGTGCTGCCGACGTATACTGGGGAATCATAAATCCTGAATTAATACCGATGTTTTTCATCAGCAGCTTTGGAAGACCTTCATAACCGCCTTCAAGAAGAAGATAAGTCCTCCGGTCTGAAATGTTGCCCAATTCGCAGGCTGCAATGGCTGCGTAATCCAAAGGTAGGGCCATAGGCTGAGCGTGAAAATTCCCACCACTTATGGCATTGTGCTCATCTAAAATAATCGGGTTGTCTGTTACAGAATTTAACTCTACTTCCAGTGTTTCCTTCAGGTGAAGCCAGGCATTTCGCGATGCGCCGTGAACCTGGGGCATACATCTTAACGAGTAAGGGTCCTGTACCCTGGTGCAGTCGGTATGCGATTCCACCATTTTCGAACCCAGCAGTAAATGCCTCAACCGATGCGCCACATGCCTGCTGCCAACAAAAGGTCGGAGCTGATGCAGTTCTGGTTTAAACGGTTTCACAGAACCTAAAAGCGCTTCAAGGGTCATTGCGCCGATAATATCGGCAGTATCCAGGCAGTTTAGTAGCCGTTCAAGGGATCTAACTGCAAAAGCTGCAATAAATTGCGTACCGTTTATCAATGCCAGACCTTCCTTGGGACCCAGTTCCAGCGCTTCCAATCCATGTGTTTGCAGAACAGTATCGGCTTCGACAGTTTTGCCATTGTAGAGCACGCGGCCCAGGCCGATGAGCGGTAGAAAGAGATGCGCCAGCGGGGCCAGGTCACCAGAGGCTCCGACTGAACCCTGGGAGGGCACCATTGGGATCACGTTGTTTTCGATGTGCCAGATAATTCGATCCAGGGTTTTTCGCGATATACCCGAATACCCTTTTGATAAGGCGTGCACCTTAAGAACCATCATGAGCTGTGCGATCTCAGCCGGGATATCGTCTCCTACTCCGGCACTGTGGCTCTTGAGAATATTGTTTTGTAACTTTTTTGTATCTTCTGGAGAAATGATTGTTGTGCACAAGGGACCGAAACCTGTATTAATTCCGTAAACTGTTTCCCTTCTTTGCACAATCCTGTTTACCGCTTCCTGGTTGGCCTCTATGCGTTCAGCGGCTTTGATGCCAATGATTCCCTTTCTTAAATCCTGTGCGATTTCCAGAGCCAGGCCGGCGCTTAGCTTATCCTCACCATAATGAAATACGCTGCTCTTTTCCGACATGATTTCACCTTCTTATATTTTTTTTACTCCACGATATGTTTATACCTCAAGAGTGTATTTTAAGTCAAATACGTATGAGTTTCAACTGATTGTTATTCTCAAAATCCACCGCCAAGACAGGCGGTGAATTTGTTCAAGGTTCAAAGTTCAAGGTTCAACGTTGATGAACTTAAAATAGTAATTAACTTTTTTAGTTACTTTGAAATAAACATTGAACATTGAACATTGAATATTGAACACCAAATCCACCATTTTCCAAAAATCAAATGGTGGATTTGGAACTCGTAAAATGCTTGCAAAAAAAGATATGGAAATGGTATCATATGTCCTGGAGGTAATATGAAAAACAAAGATAACCTAACGCCATTCAGCAGACGGAGTTTTATAGGGTACTTATCTGGATTAATCGCAGGGATTGGATTAATCGGGGCTGCCAAACCTCCTCTTAATACCAATAACAAGCAAAAAAAGAACCTCTTTGATCCACTGAGCCCGGAAGAGGAAAAAATCGTTAATGCTTCTGAAATGGCCAGAGAAATTGTAACACTTCCTGCGAAAGGATTCAGTTGTGCAGGTGCTATTTTAACAAGTGTACTAAAATATATGGATAAGCCTGAGAATATAGCGGATGCAGCCGCTGCCTTTGGCGGGGGAATGGGACAAAAAGACCTATGCGGATTTTTGACCGGAGGAATCATGGCAATAGGAATAGCCGCAGGGATGAAACACAAAGGCCGTAAAGAAATCAAAGCCCATGCCCGTAAATTGACTGAGGAATTTTGGACCTGGTGGAAATCAATGGCACCACTCCATTGTTACGAATTGAGCCCTAACTATAAAAATAACAAGGAAGGGTTTTATAATATGGCAAAACGAGTCGCAGTAAAAATTGAATCTTTAATCAAGACATAAAAATAATAAAATAAGGCAGGTCATCTATTAATACTAAGCATCGAGAATGGTAAGTGACTACTTTACAACTTTATAGACGGTCACTCCTTTTCTTTTGATTGGGCTGTAATATACTCCCCTGTAAAGGTAACGATTCTTGCCTTCTACAACCACGGTTTTATATCCATAGGGGAGTGTTTTCAAGATCAGTCCCTCCGGTGCTTTTATAACAACATAAATCTTTCGTACAGGATCATACCGGTAATAGGTGCCGTGATAGTAATAGTAAGGGGTTGTACCCAGGTAAAGGGTTTCGTATCCCTCAGGCAAATCTAAAATTTCTGCCCCAGCGGGTGAGTCGATCACCGCATATACTTTCTCCACCGGGTCATAATGGTAATAGGTGCCGTAATAAAAGTAATACGGAGTCGTACCGACATATATCCTTTTATACCCGGTTGGCAGTACAGTAATCCGTGCTCCTACAGGTCCTGAAATGACGGTATACCCGGATTTGCCCGACCAGTAGTAAACACCATTATGATAGTAGTATTTACGACCTTTGACAACGATCACTTTGTGACCGGTTGGTGGAACGAGAACCACTTTTCCGTATCGGTGGTGTCGAATGACTTTTGCCGCTGCTTTTTTATGATGTTTTACAATATGTTTGCGCGGCTGTTTGGGAGGCTTTCTTTTTTTCTTTTTTTGAAGATAACCTGCCGTATCATAACCAGCTGCATATACAATGGTTTCCATTGAAAACGACATTGCAATTATGCCCAGAAAGAAAATTAAAAAGAATTTTTTAAATGTTTTTTTATTCATATAACTCCTCCTCAAACCTGGATTTTAATACTTTTTTATATCATAAAAATCATCGTTTTTCAATAAAATCTTTAGAGATTACTTCAATGTCTTGAAGTTTATCGTAAATTTTGTACCGTTCTCTTTCTCCAGGTCTATCATACCGCGAAGCCGTTTCACCATTATAAAGACCAGCTCCAACCCCAGACTATTGCTGTTTCGGAAGTCCAGGCCATCCGGAAACCCAATGCCATTGTCACCAACGATCAATGTATAACAATCATGACCATGTTCTTCACCTTTACTCTTCTCCAGGTTAACCAGGAGCTCTCCTTTCCGGTTACCTGGGAAGGCATGTTTAAACGAATTGGAGATAAGCTCGTTAATAATCAAACCCAGTGGGATGGCTGTTTCAATATCCAGGACAACATTTTCGATTTGCATTTTCAACTGAACCTGTCCCTGCTGCAAAGAATACGAATCAAATAAATATGTAATGAGGCTCTGGATATATTCTCGAAAATCAATTTTTGATAAACCCCTGGATCGATACAATTTCTCATGGATGAGGGCCATTGTGTTAACACGTTCCTGGCTGTTTTTTAATACTTCAAGCGCTTGTTCATCTTTGATATAACGAGATTGAAGGTTAAGGAGAGAGGAGATGACCTGTAAATTGTTTTTGACTCGATGGTGAATTTCCTTAAGGAGGGCTTCTTTTTCTTTGAGTGCTGCCTTAATTTGTTTCTCTGCTTGTTTGCGTTGGGCAATTTCTTTCTGCAATTCTTTGTTGGATTTAGCAAGTTCTCTTGTCCGTTCTTCGACCCGTATTTCCAGTTTTTCATGGGCCCTTTTCAGGGCCTCTTCTGCTCGCTTCCGCTCGGTGATATCTTCCATGATTCCGTCCTGGTGAATGATCTTCCCCTGGGTGTTAAAGACCCCTTTGAGATTGATTGAGCTCCAGAACGATGAACCATCCTTGCGTTTCAATTGGACTTCAAAATCAGTGACCGAACCTTTATCTCTTAATCGTTTGAGGAGTGTTTCCCTTTGCTCTGGGAAAAGATAAAAGTTAGCAGCAGGGACGGTTAGTAGTTCCTCTTTCGAATCGTATCCGAATATTTTAACCATTGCGGGGTTTGCTGACAGAATTTTCCCTCCTGGTGTTGAACGAAAAACACCGACTGGAATGTTTGATTGGAGGGTTCGATAGCGTTTTTCACTCTCCTTTAATGTCTCCTCTGCATTGATGCATTTGGTGATATCAAATACGTGAACCACTACCTTTTTTAAACCCTTCTCTCGAATATAATTTGTCTTTACATCAAAAATTTCGCCTCTTTCAGTCTCAATCTCAGCAGATTGAGGTTTCTTTAATTTGAAGGTCTCTTCAACAATGCAATGCTCAGGTTTTTTCCCCACAGAAAATAAAACCTCGTAGGATAACGTCTTCCCTTCAACAATCGATGGCCATCTCTTATGTGCCGATCTATTTGCCAGCGTAACAGTTAGGTTTTCATCGACTTCAAAAATGGGAATGGGAACGGTATCAAGAATATAATGGTATGGATGTTTTAGACCCTTTTTTTCACCTATTTTTCGCATAATAACCTCCATGATTTCTCAATGCTGATGCTGATGCTGATGCTGATGTTGATGTCGAATATAATTGCAAATAATGATCATGCCTGTTCTCAGTCAATGCTGCCATTGGATTGTATCCTTTTTTTGTATTTTAATTTCTTGAATTTTATAGTAAATCTTGTCCCATCCTTCCTCTCCAGGTCTATGACGCCTTTTAGCTTTTTCACCAGTGAATGGACCAGCACCATACCCAGAGAGTCACATGCATGGAAATCCAGGAGGTCGGGGAAACCGACACCATTATCCCGGACAATCAATGTATATTCATATCCTTCCTCCTCTATTTCCTCCAGGTTAATCTGGAGTTCTCCTTTCCTGTTGTGCGGGAAGGCATACTTCAACGAATTAGAGACCAGCTCATTAATAAGCAAACCAAGTGGGATGGCTGTTTCCATATCGAGAAAAACCTGTTCCACTTGCATTTTTAACTTAACTTGTTCTGGCTTTAGTGAATAGGATTCGAATAAATATGCAGCCAGGTTTTGAATATATTCCCGAAAGTCGATTTTTGCTAAATCCCTTGATTCATACAATTTCTCATGTATCAAAGCCATTGTTCTCACGCGTTCCTGACTGTTTTTGAATACCTTGAGAGCTTTTTTATCTTTAATATATCCGGACTGGAGGTTAAGGAGACTGACAATGGTTTGTAAATTATTTTTTACCCGATGGTGGATTTCTTGAAGGAGGACCTCTTTCTCCTTGAGAGATGCTTTAATTTTCTCTTCCATCTTTGTACGCGCAGTGAAATCCTCTGTAATACAAATAATACCCTCTTTTCCACCTGGTAAGGTGACTTTTTTTTCATTCAAATTCATATAACAGGTTGTTCCATCTTTTTTAATGCTTTTTTCTGCATGTTTTAATACTTTTCCAGAAAGAAGCTCCTGGATATTTTGATCGACTTCATGAAGAACATCGGGATGAGTGAACATGTGGGCTTTTCTACCGATTATTTCTTCCTTTACATAGCCCAGGGATTCACAAAAAGCGGGATTCGCATCAATCACATTACCTTCTCTATCTTCCAGTAAAATACCGCTGGGTGATAGCTCAAAAAGGGTACGGTACCTCTCCTCTTTTTCCTGAAGCGCCTCCTCTGCCCGCTGACGTTCTGCAATTTGCTTATTCAGTGCAATGTTCATTTTCTCAAGTTGCGCCGCTCTTTTATGAATATTATGAACTCTGATTTTATAAAAAGTAATAATAAATAATAATCCAACCAAAAGCCCTGATAATCTAAACCACCATGTGTCCCAGAATGGAGGTGTAACCGTTATTTTGAGAGAAATGCCTTCTTCGTTCCAGATTCCGTCATTGTTGGATCCTTTAACCTTGAAAACATACTCGCCCGGGGGCAGATTGGTATAGGTGGCAAACCGGCGGGTTCCTACATAATTCCATTCAGTCTCAAAACCCTCCATTATATAGGCATACTGATTTTTTTCCGCCAGTTCGTAATTTAAGGCGGTATACTCAAAGGAGAAAACAGACTCCTTGAAAGAAAGCTTAATCGCATCAGTATCCATAATCGATTTTGTCAGGATTGAACCCCCACTGTGCCCATCGCCTATTAAAATCGATTTATTAAACAGCTTAAAATCTGTAATCAAAATGGGAGGGATGTGTAGATTGTCCCGGATTTTATCAGGGTAAAACGCATTAAAGCCGTTAACGCCCCCAAAAAACATTTCACCGCTTTTGCTTTTGAAGGCGGCATTAAAATTAAATTCATTACTTTGAAGCCCATCGTTTACATCATAATTTCTAAAGGTCCGGGTAACCGGATTAAACTTTGACAATCCCCGATTTGTGCTAAGCCAGAGGTTGCCGTGATCATCTTCCAGGATAGCGTAAATGGTGTTATCGGGTAATCCGTCTTTATGGGTAAAAAGAGTAAACTGATTGGTGAATGGATCAAACCGATTCAGCCCCATGCCAGCAGTACCGATCCAGAATATCCCATGCTGGTCCTGGTGAAAAGCCTGGATCATATCAGAACAGAGACTGTTGGGATTCCCCTTTATATGGCGGTAGTGAATAAAACGGTTAACGGTTTTGTCGAACCGGTTCAGACCACCCCCCTGGGTTCCAATCCAGAGGAATCCGGATTTGTCTTCATGTATCGTACGTATAAAATTATTGCTCAAACTAAAGGGATTTCCCGGTTCCTTTTTATAACTGATAAAACGTTCGGTTTCCCTGTTGAATCGGTTCAAGCCCCCATCCATGGTTCCGACCCATAGAACGTTTGAACGATCTTCAAATATACAACTGGTATAATTTCCGCTCAGGCTGCCTGGTTTTTGGGGATCCATCATATAACGAATGAATTGGTTACGTTTCTTGATGAATCGATTGATCCCACCGCCAAAGGTTCCGATCCACAAAACGCCTGTGCTGTCCCTGCAGATGACATTGACCTCATTATGGCTCAGGCTGAAAGGGTTTCCAGGTTCATTTTTATAGCATTCGAATGTATTGCTGTGGCGGTCCAGTCGGTTGAGACCACCGCCCCTGGTTCCGATCCAGAGTACTTTGAAATCATCTTCATAAAATGTATATGTATTGTTGGTATTTAAACTATTGGGATTCCCTGGTTCACTCCTGTATAAAAAAAATTCCTTTTTCCCACAATCAAACCGGTTAATCCCATTACTTGCGGTTCCAATCCAGGTATCGCCGGTACGATCTTGAAATAGAGATAAGATTCGGTCGTCACTTAAGGTGTTTGGGTTGTTTGGATTGTTTTTATAATGAGTAAATCGTTTTGATACAGGGTCGAAAAGGTTTAAACCATTGCTGGTTCCGATCCAGAGTCCCGCTGTGGGAGAAAAAAGAAGGGAGTAGATTGTATTGCTGCAGAGGCTGTTAGGATCGCCAGGTTTATGCTGGTAAATTGTAAAATGATGGGTATCTCGATTAAACTTGTTCAGTCCACCGCCCCAGGTTCCAATCCATAGATTCCCTTTGCCATCCGCAGTTATACAGGAAATATTGTCACTGCTGAGACTGTCGGGATTATTTGGATCATGGAGAAATCGGGAGAACTGCTCCCTCTGTGAATCAAACCGATTAAATCCGCCTCCTGCTGTCCCGATCCAGAGTGTTCCCTTTTCATCCTCAATAATCGTATTGATGGAAGGGTGGCTTATGCTATGAGGATTATTGGGATTATGTTTGTAATGAATAAAGGTCTGTGAGTTCTTATCAAAGCGGTCGAGACCACCGCCATATGTGCCAATCCATAGAACGCCATTGCTGTCTATATAAAGTGTGCGAGTATAATTATGACTTAAGCTGTTGGGATTATCCGATAGGTGCCGGAAATAGGTGAATTTTTCAGAAGAGAGATCAAGCAGATTAAGACCGTCTCCCGTTCCAATCCAAAGCATACGATCCGGACCTTCAACAATGGAGTAAACGAGATTGTTACTCAGGCAGTTGGGCACCCCAGGTTTGTATGTAAATACTTTAAAATCATATCCATCGTAGCGATTTAAACCGTCTTGAGTCGCGAACCACATAAAACCTTTGGTGTCCTGGAAGATACAATAAATTGAACTTTGTGACAGTCCATCTTCAATCGTAAGATGGCAAAATTTGACATTTTGATCATGAAGGGCGGTCAGGTGGAATGGAATGATAAACCACAGTAAAACGATAGAAAGTAGAAGCCAATTTCTCACTTTTAGATTTTATCAGAATTTCGATGTTTTTTCAAAATATATTCATATCCTTTTTTTGTATTTTGATTTCTTGAATTTTATAGTAACGCTTGTTCCAACTTTCTTCTCCATGTCTATGACACCTTTTAGCTTCTTCACCAAAGAGTGGACTAGCACTATACCGAGAGAGTCACCTGCGTGGAAATCCAGGTGGTCAGGAAACCCGACACCGTTATCCCGGACAATCAATGTATAATCATATTCTTCATCCTCGCTTTCCCTCAGGTTAACCTGGAGCTCTCCTTTTCTGCTGGCCGGGAAGGCATGTTTCAATGAATTCGAGACAAGTTCGTTAATAATGAGACCAAGGGGGATGGCTGTTTCGATATCAAGAACAACATTTTCGATTTGCATTTTCAATTGGACCTGCCCACTCTTCAAAGAGTAAGAATCGAACAAATACATAATCAGAGTGTGAATATATTCTCGAAAGTCGATCTTTGATAGATCTTTGGATTCATATAATTTCTCATGAATGAGTGCCATTGCATACACGCGTTCCCGACTATTTTTGAACACATCTAGCGCATTTTTTTCTTTAATATATCCTGATTGGAGGTGAAGAAGGCTCGAAATTATTTGAAGATTGTTTTTAACGCGATGATGAATTTCTTTGAGAAGAACTTCTTTCTCTCCGAGAGATGCTATAATCTGTTCTTCCGCTTGTTTACGTTCTTTGATTTCTTTTTTAAGTTGTATATTTGCCTGTGTCAATTCAGTCGTGCGTTTTTTCACCATATCCTCAAGGTGTTGGTGGTATTTTTTCAATTCCTCTTCGGCTCGCTTACGCTCAGTAATATCACGGTTAATACTCAGAATCGCTTTTTGTCCTTTAAAGTCGACTACAGAAGCATTGATTTCTAGAAATATCTTTGTTCCGTTCTTTCGATATTGAACGGTTTCAAAATTGTGATACCTTCCCATCTCCATGGTTTTTTTGATTTCTTGTTTCCCTTTCATTTTGTCCTTTGAAATTGGCTCCAGAGACATGCCGATGAATTCTGATCTGTCAAAACCATATAATTCACATGCACGTTGATTTGCGTCGAGAATTTTTTCGTCCTCTGGTGTGATGATGAGAATAGCATCATGAGCATTTTCATACAACCCACGATATTCTTGTTCTGATTCTTGAAGTTCAACGGTCTTTTCATGCACTTGCTTTTCTAAGAGAGAAGCATAACGCTTTTTGGAATAATAGTCCTGGATACCATAGACGCCAAATCCAATAGTGAGTAAAAGGAGTATATAGAACCACGATTCTTTCCAGAAAGGCTTTTGAATGATAATGTCGGCAGACGAAACGACCTCGCTCCATAAGCCTTCGGCATTTTTCGCTTTAAGGTAAAATTTATAACGCCCTGGCGGTAGATTTGTATACCTGATTTGCCCGTCACCTGATGCACTCTCAGAGGACCATTCCTGGTCAAATCCTTCAAGTTTCGTTCGAAAACGAACAGCATCTTCATCAACGAAAGAAACCGCCCTGAAGTGAAAGACGAGAGTGTTCATATTATGTTTTAATTTATGAACCGTTTGAACGGGCAATTGCCTCCCGGAAACATCCAATGATAGTAATTCAACCAGTGGCGGGGGAATGTCTTTTTTTTCAAATTCTTCCCGGTAGCAGCTGAGTCCTCGGTCTGTTCCAATCCAGACTCTGCCCTGAGAATCTACAAAACCAGCGGCTCTGTTGGTTTCCCGTCCAGCCAGGCCCTGTTGAACAGTATATTCTTTCCACTGCTGTCCATTCCATTTTATTACTCCATTATCTGTACCAAACCAGAGATAATTCTGATGGTCTTCAACAATAAAATATATAGGCCGGCTGATCTGGAATCCTTCTTTATTAAACTTCAATGGAGTATCGTCTTCAAGTACATATAATCCGCTTCTTGAGCCGATCCATGCCTTCCCTCGCCTGTCAATCAGCATCGCATAGACACTATTTGCATAGTCATCTTTTGTGTGGAAAAATGTTTCCCATTTATTTTTTTTGATAACATAAATTCCATCATCAGGCGTTGCCACATAAATAGAATTATCAGGACCCAGGAATAATTTTCGTGCATAGATCGGGTCTGTAACGTGTTCAGGTTCAACTTTGATAAATGTGCTGCCTTGAAGGATAAATACACCTTTGTGTGACCCTGCCCATACGTTATCGGATTTATCGATGAGAACGGAAGTCACCTGTGCCAACAATCCTTGCTTCGTGCTATACCATTGGATGGATTTGTTTTTATTCATTTTAGCCAATCCCAAATCAGGCACAGCAATCCAAATATTCCCCTTTCCATCACCCTGGATATCCATTACTCTAATATAAGTACTATTTTTAATATCTTTCCTGGAAAACACCATCCGACGAAATTGATTGTCCTTAAAAAAAGTAATACCTTCATTGTGGCCAAATACCATGCTCCCCGGTTCAATCTCCCAGACAGCGGTTGTCTCATCACCCAATAATCCATGTAATTGACGGTAAGTAGTAAAACGCATGCTGGCTATCTTACTGACGCCGCGAAAATTTGAGAACCAGATATTCTTCTCACGGTCTATATATACGTCTGTTGCTCCGTCAAAGATAAGGCCTTGTTTCTGCCCGAAGTACTGGATCAACTGGCTGTTCTTCTCAATATAGAAAACAATATATTTATTTCCAAAAAAAATCCCTCCCCGGTTATCGGGTTGGAGAAAAACCTCAAAATCATTGCGGGGTAAAGCAATGGAGTGTGCAGCAACTTTAAATACGCCGTTCTCTAAATACCCGACCCATTCTTTTCCCATAAGCCAAATGATGATATTTTCATTTGATGGTATAATCGTATCGTTGGTTTTCTCGATTGCTATGCCAATAACCTCTGGCGAAGGGAGTTCTAACCGTTCGTTTATCGTATTATCAATATTATCAATATCAGGCATTAAAACAGATAAACCGCTGTCTGTAGCTATATAAAAACGCTCTTCGTACGCTGTGATGTCGTTTATCGAAGAACTGATCAATCCGTTTTGAGCATTAATATTTTTCCACTTATTCTCATTCTCAGTCCACAGGTATAAACCCAATCCCCTGGTACCCACAGCCACAACCGTTTGATTGTTAATTGTGGCGACTTCAAAAGAACTTATGAGATTATGTTGTCGGGGTTGCCGGGGAAACATCAGTTGAGGAAGTAAATGCCATCTTTGCCCTTTGAAATGTGCGATTATATTTGAGAAAGAGGATAATGTCCATATCGTTCCCTGCCTGTCACATTTAATTCTTGAATATTCGGTAGCAGGTAATCCGTCATTATAAGAATATGTTTTCCAGCGGTTTCCATCATAAACGGAGATGCCGGTCCTGGTGGCAAACCACATACATCCTGAGTTATCCTGGGTTATCTCAAGAACTTTGGAGTTTGCCAATCCATCATCAGCTGTGTAAGTCCTTACATGATAACATTGAGAATAGGCAGAATGATTGGATAGAAATAAGTTAAAAATCAGAAAGATCAGAAAATATTTGATGTGCCTGATATATGAATCAATTTCTATCATTATCTTATTTTAATAAAAATGCGCCAGAATTTCAATATCCGTGGTTCCTTTTTCCCAAAGGGGTCGGCGATCCCGCCCTAAGATGCCACCCAAACGGCTGACAAGATTGGGAACGCCGAAAAAGTTTGTTTTTTTTGTAGGTTTTTGCAGAGTATTAATAAATAGAGGTGCCCTTCGCCCGGAGACGATGAGAAAAAATAATGGAACTCTAAAGGATGGGCAGGCGGTGCCAGCCCACTACACATCACATGCGGCCGAGAGGAAAGGTAGGGAACTGGCATCGCCTGTTCCCCAATTTGGGTATTTTCATGGTAGACCCAAAAATCATCCTGGGCTTACTGCAAAATCTTTTCGTTTAATCACTGATAAAAAGCGTACGATTTTCTCATCCGGTTCCACCACAACACCGGCTGATGATGATCTCGATGATGATTCTGATGTCGATTTCGATGCTGATGGAGATTTTTCCGTATCCTCAAGGCGGATGCCGTATTCTTTTCTCATGAAGGACGGTGTATCGATATCTTCCAGTACTTTCGCACCGACTGAAAGGACAAATTGATCGGTGACATCGCTTAAATATTCTGTTGTTTCCATGTTTACCTCCTGGTTTTTCGCATGGGGCACCGCGCACAGCACAGGGCGTAAATCTTCTTCAAAAGCAAAATGTCTATTATTCGCTGTACGCTTTGCAATCTGCATGTTGCCTCTTTTCTTAAACGTTAATTGTTTCATCACCAATATTATAGTATGGGGGTAATGCCAAATAATGGCATTGTCTTTTTTCTTTGAGAAAAAAATGATGAATGATGAATGATGAATGATGAAAAAAAAGCCTTTTATTTATTTTTTCGTGTGTTTCGTGTATTTCGCGGGTCTATTTATACCAGTCTTTTGGTTTCACATTTGTCCGACTCAAATTGTAAGGTGATATGGGTAATACCGTGGTTAGCCTTTAATCTCTTTTCGATAATGGTACTCAAATCAGTGGTCTGGCTTACGGGCATATCCGCCACATCGATGTGTGCTTCAAAATGGATGTTCTGTTCATTGAGTCTCCAAATATGCACGTGGTGGATATTGTTTATTCCATCGATATCTTCAATCTCTTTTTGAATATTCTCAATAGAAATACGTTCCGGTGCCCCCATCATTAAGACATTGATGGCCTCTTTTACAATCTCGATGCTCTTTTTCAAAATGTAAAGGGATATTAAAACGGTTAATAGGGGATCGACCCAATATATTTGGAAAAAATAGATGGTGATACCTCCGATAATAACTGCCACACTGGAAATCGCGTCCCCCAGCAAGTGTAGGTAGGCAGACCGGATATTGATGTTATGTCGGGATCCTTTTTTAAGCAGCAGCGTGCCGATGACATTGGCGATTAACCCAATAGAAGCAACAATAATCATCGTACCACCGGCAATTTCCTGGGGTTGTGTGAACCGTTCATAGGCTTCTTTAAAAAGGTAGAAACAGATAACAATTAAAGTTCCGGCGTTTATAACAGCCGCCAAAATCTCTGCCCGTTTGAGTCCGAAGGTATATCTAGCCGATTTCGGCTGTTTACCCAGGCGGATGGCAATGTAACTAATAATGATGGAAATCCCATCGCTAAAATTGTGCAAAGCGTCCGAAAGCAGGGAAAGACTACCAGAAAGCAGGCCACCAATGACTTCAACAACGGTAATCAGAAAATTGAGCACCATTGTGATAAATAACCGTATAGAGGATTTTTCTGGATCTGTATCCGAATGAGAATGATGGTGAAGAGCATGTCCCATAATAAACTCCTTTAAGAGGTATATTCTATCATATTTTCAATATTTAAGAAAAAAGGATTGAAAAAAAAATAAAAATGATATAATATCTAACTGTTTAACCAGATGAAGCAGATAAAAAATATCTGGGAAAAATGAAACAAAAACACGTGGAAAACGTAAAAAAATATATATAACTAAAATGACAGAAGTAAATGAAATATACGATCTGCAGGAGGCCATCAAAGGGTGGCCGGTGCATGAGGCCGGATCTTTAAAAGAAGCCTCTGAAACGATATTGGGCAGTCCCTATTGGGATATCCCTGAGGATAGGTACATTGTGATCGATAAAAATGAAACCTACAGTCTATTGGCCGTTTATGCCAATGGGAAAGTCAGCTCAAAAAGAAGATACCTGGTAGTAAATATGGATTTCATGGAGAATAGTGTCAGGGTTTCCTGAACCCCGGGAGATATTGCAAAGTGCATCGATGATACATGGAATGAAAAGAAACGGTTATAACGTTTTACAGCCATTGATATTGTATAGAAAAATTTTCAACTGGACAAAACAGTGGGCCCTGGGCATAAAAGATGGTTTTAAATAAGGAGGAAATAAATGAAATGGAAACCATTGGTAGATGAAACGAATGGTAAGATTTACATGGAAAAACTCTCTGAGATCTCAGACGTGTTACTTAAAAATACCGAAAAACTAGAGGATAGCATTGGTCTGATGGGAGGAAAAACCGGGGTTGCGCTGTTTTTCTTTTACTATGCGCATTTGATCATGGAAGAAAAATATGTTGAATATGCCCATGAGTTAATTACCGAAATTTTTGATATCATTAATAAGGAGCATTCTATTCATACGTTTGCCGGCGGCCTGGCCGGTGTAGGATGGATGATGGAACACCTGGTACAAAACGATTTTGTTGAAGCTGATACCGATGAAATCTTACAAGACCTGGACCCCTTTCTTCACAAAAGCATGCAGTTTGATATTGAAAATGGGAATTATGATTTTTTGCATGGTGCGGTGGGAATAGGTACCTATTTCTTAGACCGACTAACCAAAAAAGAGTCGAAAGATTACTTAAAAGAGTTGATAGACCTCCTGGATAAAATCAGTCACCAAAAGGGAGATGGCAAAATCGCATGGGAATCGGTACTGGATCATGAAAAGGGGACAAAAGGGTATAACCTGAGTTTATCCCATGGCCTTGCCAGCATCATTGTGTTCCTCGCAAAAGTGCTGGAAAAGGGGATTTTTTTAGATCAAGTGTCCCGTTTGTTAAGTGGTGCGGTCAATTACATTCTCTCACACACGTTGGATACAAAAAAATACCACTCCCATTTCCCCAGTTGGATTAGTGAAGAGTATCCCATTGGCCCCAGCCGTTTGGCCTGGTGTTATGGTGACCTGGGCATTGGAATGGCTTTATGGCAGGCGGGTCGGGCCGCGGGGAATAAGGAATGGGAAGAAATGGCATTAAATACCCTGCTGCACTCCACTGGTCGGAGAGACTTGAAAGAAAATGCAGTAATAGATGCTGGTTTATGTCACGGTGCTGCTGGAATCGCCCATATTTATAATCGTATGTACCAATCCACTGGCCGTGATCTCTTTAAAGAATCAACCCTCTACTGGCTCGATCATACGCTGAAAATGGCCACCCATGAAGATGGTTATGCAGGTTATAAAGCCTGGCACACCGAGAAATACGGCGGCTGGGTGCCAGAAGCTGGATTACTGGAAGGTATCGCCGGTATTGGATTGATGTTGATTTCCATCGCATCCGATATCGAACCCAAATGGGATCGCTGCCTTTTTTTAAGTTGACAGAAGGACGCTTAAATTGTATGATAAAAAATTAAAAATGAATACAATAAAAAAGAAGTGATGAAGCAAAAAATACCTTACAAGAATTTTTCGTCATTTATCTTGCGGTCGCCGTTGTTTCCCTTTAATTTTCTTGATACCCTGATTTCCGATCCACTGACCTCTGAGGAGAGATTGATGGAAGTATGTCGGTTACCAGTGGTAGAGGAAGCAATTTTTTTGGCGTCACCCGATCTCCATGAACAGATGCAACAGTGGTTAAAAGGCGAGCTTACAGATCGGAAAAAAAGGGAGCGCCTCCATTACGGGTTAATGCGTTATATCCTTCGTATGTCTACCCGACCCACCCCCTTCGGATTATTTGCCGGGTTTTCCATTGGCCATTGGGACAAAGAAGGCAGGGTGGAGTTACCGGAACAATCCCAATATGAGAGACATACACGGCTGGACATGAATTATCTTTGTGCACTGGCCCAGGACCTGGCAAAACACCCGGTTATAAAAGAAAATTTACTCTATTATCCCAATTCCAGTATTTATCCTGTGGCCGATCAGTTGCGTTATGTGGAATACCGATACCGAGATGCCAGACGAACCCACCATATCGTCGCTGTAGACCATTCGGAGTACTTGCAGCGGGTGTTGGATAAGGCAGCAAAAGGTGCCTATCTAAAGGAACTGGCTGAACTGCTGGTGGATGAAGAAATCACCATTGAAGATGCTCGAGATTTTATTAATGAATTAATCGACAGCCAGGTACTGGTCAACCAGTTGGAACCTGCTATCACTGGACCCGAATTCCTGAACCAAATACTGGCAATCCTGGAGCCCATTGAAGGTATCGATAGTATAAAACAAATTGTCCTCCAGACCCGGGAAGCACTGCAGCAGATAGATAAGAGTCAAATCGGCACCACCACTGCTAACTATCTCAAAATAGCAGAAGAGCTTAAACAACTGGAAACCGGTTTTGAATTAAAATTTTTATTTCAGACCGATATGGTCACCCCGACGCTTCATTGTGTCGTGGAATGGGGACTGGTTAACGATTTGCTGAGGGGCTTTGATATAATGAATAAACTAACGCCGAAACGTTCGGCCACTACCCTGACGCAGTTCAGGGATGCCTTTTTTGAAAGGTATGAAACCAGGGAGGTGCCGCTTCTGGAGGCCCTGGACACCGAGTCTGGCATTGGTTACAGACAGACCGGTAGTGCGGGTGATGTAACACCGTTGGTGGATGACCTGGCCCTGCCCGCTACCACCGAAAGTAGTGAATTGAGATGGGACCGTGTACAGGCCTTCTTATTTAATAAATACAAAGAATCACTCACCGGCAGCAAATATGAAGTGGAATTAACAGATAAGGAGTTAGAACCCTTTGAAACCAACTGGAATGATTTACCCGATACTTTCTCCGCCATGGTTCAAATCGTAGAAGACAAAAATGAAACCAGCCCCAGGAAAAAAGTTTTGGTTAGCGGGTTTGGTGGTTCCAGCTCCGGTAACCTTTTGGGGCGCTTTTGCCATGCCGATCCCGAAACCGATGCTTTTGTTAAAGAAATTACCCAAAAAGAAAAGGAACTGAATCCCAATGTACTGCTGGCTGAAATTATCCATCTGCCTGAATCACGGGTGGGAAATGTTTTATTACGACCGGTGCTTCGGCAGTATGAAATTCCCTATCTGGCCAAAGCAGCCGTACCGCCGGAGGATCAAATAAAACTCCAGGACTTAATGGTGTCGGTCAGAGGAAACCGGATTGTTTTGCGATCCAGGCGGTTAAATAAAGAAGTGGTGCCGCGGTTGACCAATGCGCATAATTATTCCTTTAACGCCCTGCCGGTCTACCATTTCCTGGCGGACCTGCAAACCCAGGGGTTGAGGGGTGGTCTCGGTTTTAACTGGGGTGCGTTGGCCAATGAATATGAGTTTTTGCCCCGGGTGGTCTATAAAAACATCATATTTTCTCCGGCCACGTGGAATATTAGACAGGACGATATCAGAGATCTTCTCAAAATAAAGGATGATAAGCAATTGGTGGAAGCACTTCGAAAATGGCTAAAAGAGAAGAATATGCCTCCACAGGTATTGCTGGCAGATAGTGATAATAAGCTGTTTGTCAATCTAAATAACGCACTGTGTATAAAAACGCTCTTTTCCGTCACTAAAAATAGACGCAGTTTTCAATTGGTTGAATTTTTATTCAACCCGGATAATGCGGTGGTAAAAAGTAAGGATGAAGTTTTCACCAATGAATTTATTTTCTCCTTTCATAAAATGAAGGAGCCAGCTCAACAAAAAGATGAGACAAAACAACAATCGCAATAACAGCAATAAACCGGAACTTCAGCGCACATTTATTATAGGTGACCAATGGCTTTATTATAAATTTTATTCCGGCCCCAAAACAGCAGATATCCTTCTGACACGAATGGTCAAGCCCCTGGCCAATCAAATGGTGGCTGCCGGGGATATCGATAAATGGTTTTTTATCCGCTATGCAGACCCAAAACTCCATATCCGGGTGCGGTTCCATGTAAAAAATTCCCAGGCTTTGTTAAAGGTAATCGAGGCAGTAAACACCCTGTCAAAATCATTTATTGAACAGGGCCTCATATGGAAAATACAGGTGGATTCCTATCAGCGGGAAATTGAAAGGTACGGTGTCCGTTCCATGGAATTGGCGGAAACCCTTTTTTTTCACGACAGCAAGATGATCGTGGATATGCTGGACATGATCGAGGGTGACGAAGGAGAGCGAATCCGTTGGTTATTCGGACTCAGAGCGATTGACAGCTTGTTGGATGATTTTTTATATCCGATGGAAGAAAAATTTGAACTGGTCACCATGCTGAGGGAAAATTTTGGTGGGGAATTCGGGATGAACCGCGCATTAAAAGAGCAGTTTGAGAAAAAATTCCGGACAGATCGGGCAGTCATAAATGAACTTTTGGACCGTTCCAAAGACCAGGAGAACCAGATGCTGCCCCTATTTGAATTAATTGCCAAAAAATCGCAGTCCCTTCGACCCATTGCCAAAGAGATCTTAAAATTATATAACAATAAAGAACCCAATCCTTTTTTCCTCAATGATTTAATAGGCAGCTACAGTCACATGATGATCAATCGACTCTTTAAGTCAAAACAGCGACTCCATGAGTTGGTACTCTATGACTTCTTGCACAGGTATTACAAATCGGAAATCGCCAGGAGAAAATACAGTGAAATCAACCTACAGAAAAAGAAAAAGAAGAAGAAAAAAGATTAAGTTCCGATTGTGTAAAAATTTAAACGAAACGTAAACGCAAACAATGCGAAATAAAGCCTGAAGCAGCAAAAAAAATCATTTTTTTTGAATAATTGTTAATTTTAGTTGCGAAAAGCTTGACAATTGTTTTTTTATTGGCTATTATGCAATGTTAAAAAATTTTGCCCACAAGGAGAGGTAAAATGGGAAATATAAGAATAGAACCGTTATTAAAACTTAGGTCGGTGCCGGGGGAAAGGACAAAAGTATCCATATTAAGCAATGCTGTATATTTTTTTTTCCATCGTGTTTTTATAATCTCTGATAATAATACTTACCGGTTGATTGCCATCCATAATGACGAGTTATTGGCAGACGAAAGTTACAAAACCGCAAAAGGTGCTAAAATTGCCTTCCTGAAATTGTATTGGTATCGCGCCTGGAAAGATGGAGTTAAACCCCAGTGGACCGACTTTTATACCCCGGATACTGAATGGCTGAAAGAAAGATTTAAAATCCCATAAAAGGAATGTCGAATGGTTTGCTCACAACCCAATGGGAAAAATGATGAAAAGAATGAATTGCTATTGTAATTTCTCCCGTAATGAGATATATTGTGAAGGATGAAGGATAAAAATGGTGAATCATTGAAACTTGAGATTTATGGAGGAAAAATGAGTCCCAAAAGGAGTAAAAAATTGACGGTGGAAGAAACCTCAAAGGAAGAGCAAAAGGCAATGTTAAAAAAGGAAATCGGTGCGAGGATACGCTATGTCAGGCGAATGCTGGGTTATACCCAGGAGAAGATGGTCGCTTCTTTTGACTGTGGCAGGGCCAATTATTCACGAATCGAAAAAGGAGAAGTGTTCCCCAATCCGGCCATGTTAAAAGCATTAAATAAGAAATTTAAAGTGTCACTGCACTGGTTGATTTGTAATAAAGGTCAGATGTTGGAACGGAAAGCAATGAAATCCCAGCAAGTAAAGATGGAATGCCTGGAAGAGGCAGAAATCAGGGAGCTTTTTTTATACATGGATACTGTACCGATGGTTAAGCATGCTGTGTTAGGTTTTTTCCTGGAATACAAAGGGAAAAACAAACGATTAATAGAACCCCTTGTAAAACAACGGCTATTGAAGGGATAGAAAGATAAAGTTAAGGAGGAATTTTATTCAACCTTAACGCTGCCATTACCCTCTAATTTTAACCTGAATTCCATTCGTTTCTTAAAAAATATTGATAATTATCGCATAATACTATATAATAAAATATGGCTCGTTTTCCTTTTATCAAACAGATGGATGCAATGGACTGCGGTCCGACGTCCCTTGCCATGATCGCCAGGTATTATGGCAAGACCTACACTGTGCAAACACTGCGGGAGCGCAGTTACATTACCCGTGAAGGTGTTTCTATGTTGGGTACCAGTGATGCAGCCGAATCCATTGGGATGCGCACCATGGGGGTGCGCATATCCTTTGACAAACTGGCAGAAGAAGCCACATTGCCCTGTATTGCCCACTGGAAACAAAACCACTTTATCGTGGTATACAAGATAAAAAACAACACCGTATATGTAGCAGACCCAGCCCACGGCCTGGTGAAATATACTCGCCAGGAATTTTTGGGAGGATGGGCCAGCACCAGGAAAGACAATGTCGATCAGGGACTCTGCCTCCTGCTGGAACCCACTCCCGATTTTTACAAAGCCGAAGATGAAAGCTTAAATAAATCCAGCTTTGGATTCTTATTCTCTTATCTCAGGCCCTATAAAAAATTCATTGCTCAACTCTTCCTTGGAATGCTCCTGGGTAGTATTCTTCAACTAATATTCCCTTTCCTGACCCAATCCATTGTTGACTTTGGTATTAATAACCAGGATATCAATTTTATTACCCTGGTATTGGTTGCCCAGTTGACGCTTTTTATTAGCCGTTCCGCTGTAGAATTCATACGCAGTTGGATACTACTGCATATTAGTACCCGTATCAATATTTCACTCATATCTGATTTTTTGATTAAGTTAATGAAATTGCCTGTAGGATTTTTCGATACCAAAATGATCGGTGATATCATGCAGCGAATCGGCGACCACCGGAGGATCGAATCCTTTTTAACCACTTCCACCCTCAATATTCTTTTCTCCATGGTCAACCTCGTAATTTTCGGTATTGTCCTGGTCATATATGATCTTACAATATTTATGATTTTCGTGGTGGGCAGTGTTTTGTATTTTATCTGGATTTATCTCTTTATGAAAAAACGTCGGGAATTGGATTTTAAACGTTTTGCCCAGTTAGCGGATAACCAGAGCAATCTTTTCCAACTCATCACAGGCATGCAGGAAATTAAGTTGAACAACTGCGAAAAACAAAAGCGGTGGGAATGGGAACGAATACAGGCCAGGCTTTTTAAAGTCAATATAAAAAGTCTATCCCTCAGCCAGTATCAGCAGGTGGGGTCTGTATTTATTAATCAAACCAAGAATATTTTTATCTCTTTTTTCGCTGCTAAAGCGGTTGTCGAAGGTGATATGACCCTGGTATGATGCTGGCGGTCCAGTATATCATCGGTCAATTGAATGCTCCCATCGAACAGTTGATCGGTTTTCTCCATTCCACCCAGGATGCCAAAATCAGCCTGGAACGTCTGGGGGAGATTCACTTGAAAGAAGATGAAGAGAGACCGGATGAACATAAGCTCTCCATCCTGCCGGAGAAGAAAGGTATTACCGTTTCCGACCTTTACTTCCAATATGAAGGCCCTCATTCGGAGATGGTATTAAATAATGTGAATTTAAATATCCCGGAAAGTAAGGTGACAGCCATTGTTGGAACCAGCGGAAGCGGCAAGACCACCTTAGTTAAATTATTGCTGGGATTTTATCCACCTGTCAAAGGCGAAATAAGGATCGGTGATATTCTATTAAGTAATATTAGCAATCGCCTGTGGCGTCAGAAATCCGGAGTAGTAATGCAAGACGGTTTTATTTTCTCCGATACCATTGCCAAAAATATTGCAGTCAGCGATGAGATCATTGATAGAGAGCAGTTATTAAAAGCAGCCAGGATGGCCAATATCCAGGAGTTCATCGAATCTTTGCCCCTTGGGTATAATACCAAAATCGGCCAGGAGGGGCATGGCTTAAGCCAGGGACAGAAACAGCGCATCCTCATTGCCAGGGCTGCTTATATCAATCCCCAATATCTCTTTTTTGATGAGGCCACCAATGCCCTGGATGCCAATAATGAGCGGATTATTATGGAAAACATGGAGGAGTTTTTTAGAGGTCGCACTGTCGTAATAGTGGCACACCGATTAAGTACTGTAAAAAACGCCGACCAGATCGTCGTCCTGGAAAAAGGAGTCATTGTGGAAAGAGGCACCCATGAAGAATTAGCTCGGCTGAAGGGAGCCTATTACAACCTGGTCAAAAATCAATTGGAACTGGGAAAATAATGGACGTTAGAATGTTGGAGTAATGGAGAATCGAGGATCTATCTAAAATGAATGAAGAGAGGAAAAGAAACCAGGACGAAGTCGATATTTCATCTGTTGAAATACGGAGTGAAGAGGTCCAGGAGATCATGGGCTTTATTCCCAACTGGATTATCCGTTGGGGGATTACCTTATTCTTTGTGGTGATTATGCTGTTCCTGATGGGAAGCTGGTTTTTCAAATACCCGGATGTGATTCAGTCCACCATTATAGTCACTACAGAGACACCGCCTGCAGCCATTGTTGCTCGCACCAACGGCAAGATCCAGCAGTTGTTTGTCCAGGATAATCAAAAGGTAACCGCCAATGAATATATTGCTATGTTAGAAAATGCCACCAATTATCATCACCTGCTTGAACTGAAGGAGAAATTGGACACCTTAAAATCCCTATCGCCCCATTATGATACCTCTGATTCCATGCTGCTTAATAATAAAAATTATTCCCTGGGAGAATTGCAGCCCGGTTACTCTGTTTTTTTAAAGAGTTACCAGGATTACCAATATTTTATCCTGTTGGATTATCACAATAAGAAAATAGAATCCATTAACCAAGAGGTCACCAGGCAAAAATCGTTGTATGAGGGTATGAAGCGGCAGACAGCCATCATGGAGCAGGAATTTAAATTAAGCCAAGAGCAATATGAACGGGCCGGTACGTTACTTAAGGATGGTGTTATTTCCAAAAATGATCTTGAAACTGCAAAAAGTAATTTTTTACAGAAAGAGTACGCCCTGGAAAGTGCCAGGAGTAATATGGATAATCAAAAGATACAACTGGCACGGCTGGAACAATCCATACTGGATTTAAAACTGGAATATAAAGAACAGAAAAAACGGTTGGAGCTGGCATTAAATCAGGCCTATGATAATTTAACTGGTCAAATCGCCCAGTGGGAGCAGAATTACCTTTTAAAAACCCCCATCAGTGGAGTGGTTGCTTTTACCAAATACTGGAGTATTAACCAGAATGTCAAGATAGGAGACACCGTATTCACCATTGTGCCCAATCATGCAGGTAAAATAGTGGGCAAAGTGGTATTACCCATCAGGGGGTCGGGAAAAGTAAAAGTCGGGCAAAATGTCAATATTAAGTTTTTCAATTATCCCCATGTGGAGTACGGCATGGTGCGGGGTGTGATAAAATCAAAATCCCTGGTGGCTTCCGATAATAACTATGCACTGGAAGTGGAGTTGCCCGAGGGTTTGAAAACCAGCTACGGTGAGGTACTCCCTTTTCACCAGGAGATGCCGGGCACGGCTGAAATTATTACCGAGGACATCCGTTTATTGGAACGCATTTTCAAACCCATCAAATCCATTTTGGAACAAATGTGAGAACGAAGTTTGGAAAAAAGAGGCAACAGGCGCCAAATACATTAATGAATCAGTGATTTATCGGGGATCCTTCAATTCCAACAGGGATTCTGAATACTATACCACCTCGTCCGGCAGCATAGGTTGTCGTCAAATATAACGATTGATGATCAAACGCTCCCTGTCCAAAAACCAGACTGGCCGCGCCATATACATTTTCAGTTATTAATAGAATTTCATCTTTTAAGGGGTCATATCTCCAGATTTTCCCCTCGCCATTGGCAGCAATATAAATACGCCCGAGCTTGTCCACGACCAGTCCGTCATTTGCACCCCCAGGGCCGGTCCGGGTTAAAAGCCGGGCCCGGCCCCAGGGTTTGCCATTGTTAAGTTGCACCTCCCACACCCGATTGTCTGGAATAACGGGTCTGATATTATTAAATATCTGGGCAATATACAGAGTAGACTCATCCAGGTTAAACGCAAGACCGTTTGGATGATTAACAGCCGTACAAAAAAGAGTAAGTTCTCCATTAAGATTAGATAAAAAAATTTCATTGGTGGCATCGTCTGAAACAAGAAAGGAACCATCCTTCCTTACAAGTATAAAATTCGGGTCCCCTATTCCCTTTACAATCTCTTTTTTTTCACCTTCCGGACTTATCAGCCAAATAATCCCGTCATTGCTTTTGCCATCTTGAAAAGCATTGGTAGGTCCAAAATCAGCTACCAGTAGATTCCGGCTGCCAATGGCCGCAATACCCAGATTTGAATGCAGCGTTGTAATCATTTTTACAGATTTATCAGGCAAAATCTGCCATAAAGCCTTATTTGCTGTAACAAATAAATCTCCTTCACCGTTGAAGGCAATTCCTTCACAAGCTTTGAATGGTTCATCAATAAGAATCTCAGCCTGTATTGGAAATTTTTCATCAATTTTATGGACCTGAGCTTCAAAACTGCCAGGCCAGCACAGCACCATAATGACAACCCATATAAAACGAAATACTCTAGAAGGGTCCGTTACTTGTTTTGATTTTTTTGGATTCATTATTTTCTCCTATTAACTCCTATTTCTTTATTTTTAAGTCAATATATAGATTTTTTTAATTAACATAATTCCCATCACGATATTTCGTTCAATCTAATCTTCACCTTTTAGAGGTAATTCTTCAAGGTGGAGGAAAAAACCTCCCGAGGCGTACTGACCATTCCTTACCCGGATAATAACCTGATTTTTCCCCGGTTTCAGTTTAATCGGCAATTTTCGTCCTTCATGCCGCGGATTTTTCCAAAAATCAAACCAGGCATTCCAATCTCTACTTCCCTGGGGGCCATAACTATTTCTATAAACATAACCGCTGAACCAGCCATTTACCCACAAACCTATTTCATCTAAGGTGCTGAAATGAAGTACGACACTTCTTTCTATTTTGGATTCAAGTAAAGTCCTGAAATAGGCTACGGGACGATTACCCAGATATTCTGTAATTTTACCTGTAATAACAGCACCTCGCGGATCAGTTGAGAAAGGTTTCCAGGAATAAATTTTGCTCCTGGTTCGGATTTCGGATTTAAAAGGGTCACTCACCTGTTCTATTTCATTTACAGGATTGTGGAGTGGTCCGATAAATTCCCATCGAGTTATCAGAGCATCTGGTTCATAAACAAAATGAGGAATATTAGGACCATTGTAACTAAAGCGTTTAATAGAGACAACCTTAATGTTATCGATCCAAACCGGATAACCAGCCACACGGGGTTTGAATCCCACCAGCCCGCCGGTGTGTTCATATAAATCAAAAGTCACTTTTGGTATAGACATGTCTCCGACATAGAAGTGACAAACAGGTCCTATAATTTCAGCCTTAAATTTATGCCACTTTTTAATGATGATTTTGTGATTGCCAGTTAGGGAAGTTTTAAACTCCTCATACATGAGTCGTGAGACGTTCCCGTCACGATGAGGATTAACCCGGATATAGCTCCCATTCCCTTTTACATATATACTCCCAAAATCAAAGCGGGAACCATGGTTTTGGTAATTATAAATCAAGCCAAAATAGTTGTGTTGGTTGTCTGGAAAGAGTAACTCTCCGGTAATACGAATGCCTCCCCATTTATTTGAATCCTTGATAAGAGCGTAAACAGCACCATTGGGCTTAAGCTCCATAACATGCCGATGAATTGGATCATTCGAATTTATTATTTTTATAGATTTATCACCTATTAGTATCCATCGGGATAAATCTCCTTCGAAATTGTCACTTAATCTTATCTGAGCGGTAAGGGGAATGGTTAGAATGAATAGTATATAAACCAGTGGTGAAAAAGGGTTTTGTGAAAATTTAAAACCTATCACGATGTTTTTCAAAAATGGATAAATGTATTTAAATGTTTTCATAATAGCTTCTCCCTTTTTCAAACTTTCTTTTTAAAAATGAAGCTGTAAGGGTCTTTTTCTACATCCTTTAGCTTAAGGGTGGTACTTTTCTGATAAAAATCAATAAGTTCCTTTTTTGAAGGGTTCTTTGAAAGCAACTCTGCCAGCTGGTCCAGTTCTTCAATTTCAACTGATGATAATTCGTTAAATGGTTTATAGATTCGTTTCCGAGCATCCCCTCCAGGATTTTCAAAACCTGCGATGTCATGATTTAAAAGGCTGAAATAATCCCATAACATCGATTTTCTAATATGAAATTGACCATTCTGATCATCTTCTCTATATTGATCAGGATTAAAATTCTTATCACTTCTCATTTTCTTCCAGGCTTCAAAGGCGTATTCATAATGCTTTCGGGGGAGAAGATATCCGACATCTAATCCACAGGATGCTTTTAAAAATGTAGTATTGGCGTCAAGAATCCTCCATTTGTTCATCTCTTCATCCCAATATTCACATATCCAATGTTCAATATAATGATTATCCTGAATTTGTTTGCCAGTAAATGAATCCACCCACTTTTTCCACGCTACGGGGTCACTCGCTAGAAGGTTTCCCATAACCCGTCTCCCTCTAAAGGTTTTCTCCCAAAAGTCAGAGAAATGTTCAGGATTTGCTAAAATATCCCTAAAGTACCCAGCCCGGGTTCGAGCGGGAATACCTTTATGCCGAAGTAATCCTGCCAGAAAATGGCACTCAACTATGCATGAACTGACAATTCGATCAACAACCTCCCTTTCCTCATAAAGGTTATGAGGATTTCGCTCCTTTAACATTGTTAGCAACCTAGACATTCTGGGAGGTATCCCTTGGTTTTGTCGATATGGAACGTTATGATAAACCAGTAGATTATGATGTACCATCTGTTGCTCAGCAATTTTACAGATTTCTAAAACATTTCTCGGCATTTCTTCCAGCATGAAGGCCATTTTACCCGGATCGGTGTATCTACTTAATGATGTGTAGTTATCAGCATCCTCTGATTCGGACGAACATGCTGCGCACAATAAAATAAATATGACTACTAACAAATGGTAAATTATTCTCATTTTTTAATTCTCCTATTTTTATTTTTTTTCGTTCTACTGCCGAATAAATGCCTTTATTCATCTATTCACAAACTTCTCTCTTAGAAAATTCAACACTCTCGGCCATGAATCTCGAAGTGCATTTATATTGCCTCTAATAGAACCTCCCAGCACCAATCCTCCACCAGCAACTGCTGTTGAACCAGCCATGGGTGAATAGAATTTTCTTATCTGGTGACCGGCATTATCATATAGTGAGAGCCCCGATTTCCATTTTTATTCAAAAACACTGCCAATCGTAATGAAAACACCAAGGTATTCAGGAACAGATTCTGGAATAGGAGGAAGAACTCCGGCAATAATCAATTGTTCGATAATCTCCGAAAATAAGACATGATAGCAGACCTGGATATAATCCCCACTTGCATCCATAAATTTAGCATAAGGGGAGTTATTAAAGGAGTTGAGAATGATTGAATAATTTTGGAATACAACCACAGCAGCATTTCTTCCGATTTTTTCCAGATCAGGTAGAATGATTTTGATATTTTTTGCTTTGAGAATGGGTACTAAAAGACGATCTTTCTCTATCCAGTCCAGTTCTTTAAATACTTTTTTTTCTTGTGTTGTTAGTGCTTTCAGGTGTCCATCAGGAGTAATCCGATGAAGCATATGAGAAAAATTTTGGTCATCCCTATATTGGTTGAATCGAATAACAAACCGTTTGAAGAGCGCACCATGCAAGATGTAAACTTCCCGCTTCTGATTATCTTGCTCAAAGCGATACCAATTGACCCCAAAGGTAGAATAGTTAGGACCCAACTCAAGAAAAAATGCTGGGATATGTTTTTGATCTTGACTGTAGTATTGCTTGAACCCTTTTTCCCTTTCGAGGATTCCTATGGCCCTGTGAAATGTAGCATCAACAATAAGCTTATCGATGATCAAATGGGCGACCTTTTCCCAGGCAGGGTCACTCACTGATTTTTCTTTTTCATAGACTATTTTTATTTTAGGCACCTCATTTTTTAAATACTGAACTACCCTTTGGGCGAGGGGAATCATACCCTCTTTTACCCGTTCCATTTGTTTGTCAGTAATAACAGGAACAGTAGTGGTCCATCCCTCTTTTTCACTTTTTCTTATCAGATTTAAGGATTTAAGAGTAGTGATGAATTGATAGATCCGTGTAGTGGGAAGGTTACATTTTTCCATGATGTCTCTCTCTGCTAAAGGCTGTTCTGCAAGGGCCAGTAAAAAACAATCAAACTCGGTTTTATTTTTTTGCAGTTCAGCCAGGGTTTGATAGAAATGTGTTCCGAAACGTTTATTGACCCCATCAATATTCCCGACTGTCCAGAATCTCAATCTGGATCGGTTTGATGGATCTTTCCCTATACAGGGTATTGCGTTTACGTAACAGATCACAAAAATAAATACTAAAATTTTTTTTCCTTTTGAAAACATGTTATCCTCCTAAGAATCATTTGCCCAAATGAAAAAGATTAATAACCGTGACAACCTTAAAATTCTACCATATCCATTATCTTTCATATCTTCTGGCTCCAATATTTAAAAAATAGTTAAAAACCTCAATCATCTCCATAATAGATCTATATCAGTTTTTCAGGTTTTCTTTCATTTTTTTTATTTTTTTCTGATACCATTCGATGTCTTTTGCAGGCTTACTCCGTTCCCTTAATGCCATACCAAAGGCAATACAGTAGTTGACTAATCCATTTTTCTAGTCTTTTTTTTTCTCAAAAAGTCTACCTAGATATCCGTATGATCTGAATGATTCGGGGTATTCTATGATATTTAACTTTAGAGTATTAATTCCAAGACTCGGTTTATTCGATTCAGTAAAAAAGATAAAGGCTTGCTCAATTAATTCCTCCTCTCCAATAGGTTTACCATTTGAATATTTATCAATAGTCATATTGGGATTTTTTGTTTTGTACACTCTTGAAAAATCGGTTGCATTTACAACTAGAAATCCTACCGAATAAGTATCGGATTTCAAGTTGGTATTCAATTGTGTTTTCTGAGCTGGTAAAAATCCTGAGGTTTCAATAATGAAAAATATTACTGCAAAAGTGATTTTTAATATAATTTTCATAGACACTCCTTAATGCATAATATAAGGTGTATTATTAACTGACACTCTAATTTATTTTTGCATGGCGTACTACTATAGAATATATATTTTTTATTTCAACTTAAAATGTGGATTCTCAATAATCCCTACAATATTCCCAAAAGGGTCAATCACAGTTGCTACCTTTATATCTCCACCCACATCAGTAATTTCTTCATGGACTCTCGCTCCAATTTTCACGAAGTGATTAAAAGCGGTATTAATATCTTTCACCCCCCAATAAGCCACTACATTTTTACCCTTCGGATTATTCTTATTATCAGTTGTTAATCCCAATTCATAACCGCCAATGTTAAAGCCAATATAAAATGATTCATCAAAATAAGGTTTGGTTTTGAAGGCAAGGGAATACCATTCTTTTGCTTTCCCCAAATCATCGACGTAATAAACAACGGTTCTTAAACCCAAAAACATATTTTCCTCCTTTATTAGTTTGGATAGATTATTTGAGTCTATACTCTTATTAGCAGGCAGAAGCATCTGAAACCCAATCAGAATTACGATTAAAAAAAGCATCAAACATTTCATTTCAATCTCCTTTTTTTTTTAATGGTATCAACATCTCCGGATTTGATTTAATTTTATTATAAAGTTCATACCCATGTTCATCCAGCTTCATCGGAACGACGGTAATATAACCGGCTTTATATAAATAGAGATCACTATCCGTTGAAATTTCTATTTTTTGAGGAACAGGTTTCATAAACCAGAGACTTTTATCTTTTTCGTCGTTTATAAATCTGAAATCAACAAACATACCCGCGCGTTTAGCTAACTTTACTCCTTTAATCTGATCAAATGGGATGGTTGGGATGCTGATTGTAAGGTATTGGTTTTTTTTCAGATTCCGAACCAGGTCACACTGGGCGAAATGAACAACCCATTTTAAAACAGCCTCCAATGAACCTGGAATACTTTCATCCAATCCTGAGACTGCAATTGCAGGTACACCTACAGAAGCCATTCTGGCAGCACCTATTGTTCCTGATCCAATCCATTCAAAGGCCAGGTTCGGTCCCCCATTTATTCCAGATACTACTAAATCCGGTGGATTATCCTTCATAATACCTCTTAATCCTACCAAGACGCAGTCTGCAGGATAGCCTTCAACCGCAAATGCTTCAATATTTTCATCAATATTTTTTCTGAATACTCTCACTTTGCCTTCCTTAAAAGAGAGAGCGTAATTTGTAGAACCGCTTCGGTCTTTATTTGCAGCTACAATATAGGTTTTGGCGATCTTGGCAAATTCACGGGCAAGTTCGATCATCTTGATGTCATTTATACCATTATCATTGGTAATTAATACTCGTTTTGGCCAACCTTCATCGCTATCTGAACCCATTAGACTAGAGATGGCTAAAAGTGATATTGCTATGACGAATGATGTTTTTAGTTTAAACATTGGATACCTCCATAGTATGTTCTTATAACGTGCAAAAGATTTTCTATTTCAACTTATAATCATATGCTGTGTGTTAATAAACAACAATGTGTCAGGTAAGCTTCCGCCATTGAACCTTCTAGGATCTCACAGCTATCCAAATAAAAAAATTCTTTGTTCATATTGGAACTTATACGTTTTTATTCTACAGCTAGTTAAAAAGATCAATCTGATCCTATAGGCTCGGACAATTTATATTTGCCTGTCGTGTTTAATTCCAAGCCACTTCAAACTTATGGTATTTGGTATAATTCACTTTGATGAATCAGTTATTTATCGGAGTAGCTTCGATAAAAAGTCAACTAAAGGATCTTATCAACAAAATATCTTCTTTATTTATTCAGTAGATAGTTTCGCAAGATGTTGAAAATTACGGGCATAAATTTCACAATTATTTATCCCTCAATTTCATTACAATTGCCTTTACTGGACAGGTAGGTACACAAAGACCACAACCATAGCAACCTTTTTCATTGAGCTTCATATGATTATCTTCCCAGATCCGTATATCAAAAATACAGCGTTCTATACACTTTCCACAGTGAGTACATAAATCCATATCTGTTTTTGCATAGTAGTCAGAGTGACTAATTAGATCACCGCGACCATATAATTTTAAAAATTGAAGATCATGGCAGCAGCAGGTGCAACAACTGCATACAGCATAAACATATTGCTCAGGATTATAAATGGTGAGATGCACTAAGCCAGAATCATTAGCAATTTTTACCCTTTTCATTGCTTCTTTCAAAGAGATTAATTTTGCTTTACCCTGTGAAATATATATATCTGCAGCATCATTAATTAGTAAACAAACTTCTACTGGGTTTTTACATCGCTTATAATGAGTACGACATTCACAATCAGTGAGTGCAAATACCCGAGCATTACGTAAAATTTCCATAACTTGTTCCATAGGTAGTACCCACTGTTTTGAAGAAAACGCCTCCTGGATGGGAATCACTTTGGAGGAGTTGGGGATTTTTCTTTCTTTTTTCCACTTATCAATGCGTTTAAGTCGTTCTCCAAGGTAATGATCTTCAGGTTTTTTTAGATTATTCCTTTTCATTTTGACCTCATAAAAAACTAATGTCGGTTTTCATTTTATTAGGAACTATTTTTTAATTTTCAAATAAATATAAACAATTCATATTATGTAGATAAACTTATTGATAGGTTATTTTGATCTTCAATTTGTATAAGCTCTCTGGTCCCGAAATATTGAGTATAATTCTCTGGGTACCAATCACAATCATAAATACATTTTTCGCATATTTGAGGTACATTCTTTTTTCTTTTGTCATATTTTAATCCAAAAAATTCAAAATTCGGTCCAATAGTATTCTCCCTAAATGGAGTTTTTGAAATATAATTCAAAATGATATATACATTTTCCTTTGGATTTTTTAATTTATTAGAACACATATTTTTTTCTCATCATAAATAAATTTAATATATCAGATTAACTGAATTTGGTGTTCGTACGGGATGGTTGAATGTCGACCAGGGGATAGAACAAATACAGCAGCCGCCTCATTTATTTCCTCGGCAATATTGAGTGCTTGCCTCATATCTGCTCCGACAGTTATGAGTCCATGATTTTGAAGTAATAATGCCATTGTCTTTGTATCTTCAAACGCAGACCTAACGGCATCAGCTAACTCTCTTGAGCCAGGAATGTAAAAGGGAAGCATGGCCAGGGGATACCCGAAAAGAGAAAATCCCGGAGTTAATGCTGGTAGGCTGTTGTCACCCGGAGTCAATTGAGCTGAAGCAGCAATCAGGTATTTGCCGTGAACATGACAAACAACCTGAATATCCTCTCTGACTTCAAGAATACCGGAATGCATAGAAAATTCTCTTGTAGGTTGACCTTTGCTACCGACAACTTGACAATTTGGAGCAACAAAAACAATATCCTCAATTAGTATATCCCGCAGGGACATCCCGGTTGGAGTTGTCATTATTAAGTTATCCAGTCTAGCCGAGACATTTCCACCAAAACCCGACACCAATCGATTTTCATATAGGATGTGGCACAATTCGACAAACGATTCTTTCGTTATCTCGTTCGGTAACATTTAATAATACTACCTCCTGACCTTTTGATCCTTTGAATATATAATCTCACTATTGGTCGGATTTTTGAAAAGAGGGTATATTCCCCACTATTTAATTTATTATATATTGAATTCACTTTCTTTTTTCCCATGCCTGCTAGCAAAATAAAAGTTGAAAGAATCATCAGTAGCCAAAAAAAAGATTTTTTCTTCATTTAAAACCTCCTATTTTCATATTTGTGAGTTAATGTTACATCGGTATTATCCATATTGATGCCTCCTTTAAAAAATAATAATGGCATAAATATTTCAATTTGTCAACACATTTTGAAAAAAATTTTCTTAGAATATTAATAAATTTAGTAAATATTGCAAGAATTAGCTTCAAAAATTGATAAATTGTCAAATAGTAGTGATTGAATTTTATGGTTTTTTTGGGTTCGAAAAGTATTCGATTGGAAATTGAGATTGAAAAAATTATGAAATGAATCATTTAATAACTACTACAATTCTTTCAATTATAAAGGTTTTTAATGAGATCTAAAAAAAGTGGATGTTAAAGATTTTATAAAAGTCAAGAATCTCACAGCATCAATTTCACATTGTAGTACAGGGAGATATAGTATGTTCCCTCCCAACATAACCTTGCATGCTTATTCCTTACTTAATAACTTTTCCCAATTATATAACGTATTAATTTTAATAGGAATTTTTTTATCGTTTCTTTATCGGATGCAGTATGGATATGAAACTGTTTTATAATATATCATGCCTCTTCATAATAATGCAATTTATATTATTAGGCATTTTTTTAGTTTATCATCCAAAGGGTAATAGAACCTCCAATAGAATCCTGGCCGCTTTTTTATTCACCGATGCCCTTTTTAGCCTATATATTCCTTTTTTTAATAATCTCTCTGGTTTTTTTTATGAATACCGTGTTCATTTTTTTAGAATCACCGAACCTTTAAGATTTTTATTAGGTCCCCTATTATATTTCTACACTGTCTCTTTAACCTCCAGTGACTTTAAGTTAAAAAAAAAACATCTTTGGCATGCGTTACCCTTTATCCTGAATTATCTGTTACTTTTGATATTTTTCCATTTTAAAAGTTACGAAGCGAAAGTGGAAATTTTAAATTCAAACAACAGGTTCGAAACAAAATGGCTCTATTTTAATTTCTACTGCTTCTACAGCCAATTTTTCATTTATCTGATTGCCTGTTTGAAAAAAATAAAAAACTACCAGAAATATATTAAAAATTACTTTTCATCCCTGGAAAAAATTAAACTGTCGTGGTTAAAACTTATCATTATTGCCTATATCTTAAATTGGGGCATTGATTTACTCAACAATTTCATTAATATAAGAACCGTATCGAGGGATTTTTTTCTGATGATGGCAATTTTTTCCGCTTTGGTTATGTTTATTTTGGCAAATTTGATGATTTTTAAGGGACTGCTGCATCCCTATCTTTTTATCCAATCACAATCACATTCCTACAACAAAAAATACAAAAAATCGCCATTAACGCCTGAGTTAAAAACCCGTTATCTTAATCGTCTATTAGATTATATGGAGAAAGAAAAACCCTACCTGGATTTTAACCTTACTCTAAGTGAACTATCCAGCACATCCAAAATTCCTGTTCACTATCTCTCTCAGATTATAAATGAAGTATTGGATAAGAATTTTTATACGTTTATAAACGAATATCGAATAAAAGAGGCAATTAAAATGTTCTCACATCCCAAATGTAAGAGAAAATCAATCACAGATATTCTATACGAAGTGGGTTTTAATTCCAAATCAACCTTTTACTTATTTTTTCAAAAAATCACCGGAGAAACACCATCTGCTTTTAGAAAAAGAGTAAACGCATAGGCCAAATTATTATAAATATTGCAGAAAATTCATTATAGTTTTAACATTTTAACTACAATACAAGTGTTCTTAGGTCCATTACGTGTGAATGATTCCGGATGTAGATATTGGGGAATTTAATTTAATCTTTATTCCTTACTAATTTTTCCGTGAACGTCAGTTTTTAATAACCAGAGGTCTCCTCTGTGGTTTCCATAGCTGTAGGTTTGACCGGCCAGTAGTATCCCGCCATCCTTTGATTCAAAGATCCCGTAACCCAAATCGGCACTGATCCCTGAGTGGTTTCGTCTCCAGGTTACTTTACCCTGCTTATCAATTTTTATCAAAAGTAAATCCCATATACTGGCCCCATAACTTTTGGTATAACCTGTCATTACATAATTTCCATCTTTGGTCTGGATACCACGGACGGTTCGATCATCCTCTTTTTCTCCGATAAGGCTTTCCCACAATTTATTGCCTTTGGAATCAATTTTTATTATCCAGGAATCATTTTTACCCTGGCTTTGGGTTTGGGAGTAACCGATAATAATATAGCCTCCGTCATGAGTTCGCTTGACATCATGTCCCATATCAAATTTTTCAGAACCGAAGGTTTTACTCCATTGTTCTCTGCCCTGGGGGTTAATTTTTATCAGATAAACATCCTGATCTCCGGCACCATAACTATTGGTCGATCCGAGTAAGACAAACCCGTCCGGGGTAGAGTCTACTGCATAACAGCGATCGGTTTTATTTCCGCCATAGGTTTGAGACCATATCAGATTCCCCTGGAGATCGATTTTTACCGCATAAAAGTCTTTATTGCCTTTTCCATAAGGACCTTCTATGCTGGTTTCTCCGGCAAGAAGAACATTTCCATCCTGAGTCACCGCCATATCCCAGCAGTATTCCTCTCTCTCCGTTCCATAGGTTTTCTTCCAGACCTCCTTTCCCATTGAATCTGTTTTTATGACGATGATATCTCTTGACCCCTGGTTATGACTATTACTGGTGCCGGCTAGAAGAAATCCTCCTATGGGTATCTCAATCAGATCCCAGCCCATGTCATCTCCCTCGCCTCCAAAGGTTCTGGTCCATTTTACATTACCGGTCGCCTCCGAGCATACCAGTAAAATATCACCGTTGGCTTGGGGATCTTTTTTTATCACCCCAATGGCCACTATATCACCTGTTTTGGTTTCAATGACCGCAATTCCCCGGTCTACTTCGGGCAGGTTTGAAGTTCTTTGAAAAGTATGGGTTTTTGTTTGATTATCAACATATATTATGGAGCGGAAGAGTAACACCATGCCCATAATAAAGATTAATCTCACTAAAGAGAGACGATAATTTTTCATATTTTTCCTCCTTTACCAATTTATAATCGAAATGTCATTCTTTAACCAACTAAAATGTTCAATACTAACCGATTTAGTAACTATTCTTCACCTTTGTTAAATCTTTTTGCTATATTCTTCTTATCCATTTATCACCTTTTTGCTATTTTTCGAAGATGTTTGGTGTTGATTATTCTCCTTTTATTTTATCAGTAATTCAGAGGTCAGATTACCCGATTCATTTAGTTTTAGCTCATGGAATTTTTTGACTCCTGAATGGGTTTGAATTGTACTGTTTTTTAAAGATATTTTCCAGATTTCTTGATAGTCTCTTCTTAAGGAATTTAATTTATTTCATGCAGGCACCATCGAACCACATTTTTCATCAGCGGCCAATCCGATCCTTGATCATCAAAATTATCAAAACGGGATATTCCGTCTCGATCGCTATCTTCTTCCCATTCGGGGTGAAGGCCGATCAAAAATACCCGGCCTTTTCCGTATGAACAGGCAACCATGGCCAGCTGTTCGGTGATATCATACCTGGCGATTATATCTACCTTGGATCCCTCAGAAACAGTGAAAAAAGGACTGTTATAATTTAATATCCACATGAAAGCAGATTCTGAATCGGTAATGGCATGAGGTTTGACCAAATTCACTTTACTCATGCCGATTTCTTGGAATTTAAATAGTCTTGGATTCGGAGCTTCTGAAATCCCGGGAAAGATACCCAGGGAATCTTGAGATGTGAGTTCATCCCTCCATTTCATCTGCTCGGCTGCAAATCCTGCTCCGGCACAGGTTCCGATATAACCGACACCGGATTTTATCCTTTGGCGTATCCTTTGTTTCCCTTTAGCGGAAATAAAATCGATATATTTAAAAGGATTGCCACCGGGAAAATAAAAAAGGTCAATATCATTCAAGTCGCCTGCTTCCAGGTTTTTTGCATAGAAACGCTTTATTTCATATCCCATCCATTCAAACATATTTTCGGCAGCAACAATACAGGCTTCACTTGCCCCCTGGCCAGAATAAATTCCAATGGTGATTTTCTCATTATTCGAAACGGGAAATGAGACAGAGGCTGTGTTCAGGGACAAAAATAGGGATAATAATAAAATAATATACTTACATTTGGTTAATTTCATTTTATCTAATCTTTACTCCTTCTGGTAATTTTTTTGATGTAAAAAAAACCCACCCGAGGCATATTGACCATTCCTGCCTCGAATAACAATTTGATTTTTTCATTATCTTACTCCTTTTTATTTAATCGGCATTAAAATTACTCAAACTTGACATACATGGACTTGAAATTGATTGTCATGGTGTTAAACTGATTCAACAGATCCCGGCCGAGATTTCCGAAAAAATAATGGCTGTCATTTAAAGTGAAATCAGTTAGAACAGGCAGGTTATGGAAAATTGCTTTTTTATTTCCAAAAGATATGGCTGCTTCTTTTATTACATAAGCGGGGATTTCCCGAAATCCTCCCAATCCCTGTACTTTTTCCGATTGTAATTGATGTTTTTTTTTCAGATCTTCTTTAAAGGTTTTAAAAAATGGGGGATAAAGAACCGATTTGCCAGCACCGGTGTCCAGACAAAATGCAAACCTCTGCCCTCGGTAATACCCGGCAACTATTGGAGTCAGTTCATCCAGGCATAGGTTCTGCAAATTGAATGAAGAAGGAATTGCTGGAATGGTTAATGAACTCATTTTATGAAAAATTACTTCTCCCAAAGAGGAAATTACCGGGAAACCGATACAGCCCTTGATCTGTAGATTGGCCTGCGCAAAGAATAAATCCCTGTCTTCAAAAATAAGAAAAACAACATTTTTCAATTCAGCATGTCCTATTCCCATTTTTACAGCCACTCCCAGGTCGGCTATCAAGACCTGACCAGCCGCATTGTCAATGTTAATATCGGCATCAATAATCTTCATTCTGGTCTTTTCAGCCAGTGATCGCATTATAAAGGAATAATTTGCTCCGGTATCCAATCCGAGTTGCAGATTAATATTATTTATGCTCATGGGTATATATCCACCATCCACTAATTGAATGAAGGTCTTTTGTTTTATCTCTGCAGTCTGAGGGGAGACATCCTTTAAGGCACTGAATATACGGAAATAATTTTTTGTATCTTTTTGTTGTTTGGCGTCCAGTTGATCTTTAAATGTCTCGAGTATTTCCTGATAAATGTAAGCAGCTTTTTTATACTGAAAGGATTTGGAAAAACAATCCCCCAGGGTTTTGTAGGCCTCAATCAGAAAGCGGTCACTGTTTTTTTCTTTTCTCTGTTTGATAAAGGATTTGAAATGTCGAATCGAATCTTGCAGACGGTTAAATTTATTATCCGAAATTCCTCTAAAAAAGGACAGCATGACTGATGAGCCTTTCCGGTATTTTTGAAGTGCATCTTGTAGATCAAAGTACTGCTTTTTTTGATAAAAGGATTGAAGCTCCTGCAGCTGATTTTTACTTAAGCCTTTTTGGTTGGATCCCGTACATGAAATTAAAGTAAAAATTAAAAACAAAATGATAAAAAATTTCATAAATCCTCCTTTTTTCATTCTTGTTTTGTTAAATACACGTACGACGGAAGCCAGTATGTAACCATGTCAGTTTCAAAATAGGGTCTAAGAAAACCTGTGATTTTGTTTTTATTTCACTCTTGACTAATAAATGATTGCCTTTTGCCAAAATGGGGTTTTGGTAAACCAATGAAAAAAATAAATAGATATTAAATAAATATTTAAATAATTTCAGTTCCCATAACACCTTAAATCCTCCTTATTAAATCGTCCATAATTTTTATTTTTTACTTCTATAATAAGTTTTTGATCATCAAACCTAATTAATTGTCCTTTGGAGGTGACCAGATCAAATACGGCCTTTCGGAAGAATGTTTCCTTTTCCTAATGGAATTTCGTAATAGGGATATCACCCTTTGCCGTACTGCGGGAAATACGGCATGTACTAAACTCGGGGACATACAAGGGATCCTAAAATTTAAATACATAAACTCGAAATTAATTGTCTTAGTTTCAAACTAGTTCAGCAAATCTCGACTGATATTTCCGATAATATTAATCATGTTGTTGCTCTATTCCTGAGATTGGAAATCCCTAAAGAATTATAAGCTCTCTAATATGAGGTTGAGAAAATGAATGTGATCCCATGATTCGTCCAAAGGATTTTCCGTATTGGCTGTTTTAACGATAACAATATTAGCACTGGGGATAACATAAAGGACTTGTCCATGTATTCCAATTGCTGCACATATTCCTTGTGGCAGACCAGATTCTTCAAATCCATCAAAACCACTTATCAACCACCAATGTAACCCATAGAAATCTATATTTTCAGATATTGGCTGGATAGATTGAGTTATCCATTCCTCAAAAATAATTTGTTGGCCATCCCACCTGCCATTATTTAGGTAAAGATAACCAAACTTTGCATACTCACGAAGTGTGGCATTTACTCCCCACCCTCCTATTGTTAATCCGTTATCATCATTTTCCCAGTATATTTGATCTATACCAATGGCTCTAAACATTCTATCCATGCCAAAGCTAAAAGTATTTTCCCCTGTTGAACGTTGAATTATTCCAGAGAGGAGTATAGAATTTCCGGTTCTATATTGCCAGTATCTTGCGGGCTCATACTGCATAGGCTGATTAAGCATATAATTAAGATAATTTCCTGAGCTAGCCATTCTTATTATGTCATTGTTTGGATCGGAGTAATTTTCATTGAAGGATATCCCTGAAATCATTGCTAGCAGATGATATATGGTAATCATTTTTTTCCTCTGAGCAATATCCTCGCCCTGCCATTCCTCAAAATACTGGTGGGCATAATCATTTATACTATTTATATATCCCTCCTGGATGGCAATTCCAACTAAGGCACTTAGAAAACTTTTAGCAACCGAATAACTTTCAAACCGATTGTTCTGATTATTGCCTCTGAAGTATTCTTCAGCAATAATATACCCATCCTTTATAATAATTATACCTAATGTCGCACGTTCCGGTTCAGAAACATATTCGTATACCCTGTACAACTGGTCGGAATCCATATTGACTTCTTCTGGAGAACAAGATCGCCAGCCATTAGTTGGCCAGTAAGTACCGTTATAATTACCAGATGCAATAAAATTTTCAAATTTTTTTACCTTACAGGATAAACAGAGTAGAATTGAGATAATAACCAGATATTTTATACCGTATAAATAATATTTTTTCATCGGAAGGTCCCCTTATTATGCTACTTTAGACATTAAATTTCAGATAATTGATCACTTTTTGTCTTTTTGAAGTTAAAGAATTTCATGAACCAAACCGAAGGGATCTTGGTCTGAATTGCATATGTTATGTATTTAAAGCAGTTGGATTTTCCCTCAGTTTTGATTGTATTTTTTGCCTGAAGGGAACGAATACCTATTCCCAAAAATAATATCACTATTTACAATAATTTTATTGAAAATCTCATAAATCCTACTCCTGTCATTCTAAAAGTCATAAAATATACCCTCTCAAATAACTTTTCCATCTATTTTAAGTATTTTCTGGAGATGTTAAGTCCTTTTCAAAAGTTGACAAATTTAGTTTTTATCATTTTTTTTTACAGATTCATCAGGTACTTTAAACAGAGAAGGATCAGGCGCCGTATTACTGCCCTTTAAGGAGACCATCTCATAACAGAAGCTACCGTTCTCATATACTGCCCAGTTGGGAGCTCGAAGATTACCAAATTGTTTCATTGGTCCAAAGGTATAACGATACTGAGTGGTGGCCCAGACAATGGGTTCTCTGCGGGCATTTAAGATAATCCAGCCGCCCAGTATGCCATCCGGACCATAAAACTCCAGTCGCCGGGAGTGCGGGATATCTCCCTTTCCAAACCGGATTTCATAAAAAGAATCATCAATTGCAATTCCCCTGGCTAATCGACACCAATGAAATGGAGCCCTGTTCATGGCATTTTTAAACGAATCCTCAGATGCAAAAGAAAATTTGCCATTTTCAATGTTCCAGTATTTATGTTCCGGACTGTAGACTCGCAGCCGATGATAGATTTCACTCTCCTTGGTTACCCACGACCGGAGACCGGTTAAATCAAGGATCTCATTTTCCAAATAGGAATCGACTCTGTACCAGGGATACCATCGATGGACAAAATGAACCCTTTTTAATTGTGCCCAGATGGTCATTCCCCCCATGGTTTCGACCATGGCCTTGGCTTCTGCAATGGCAGCCGGATCACCTCGTAGCCCGCTTTTTATCTGAGGGGTTAAACTGAACTGCAAACAGAAAACAATGGTGAACATTACCATAAAAAATTTTTTCATTATTTTCTCCTTAATTATTTTCACGATTTAATTTTCAAATAAAAAAAACAATGTTACATTTTATTTAAACAAATTGCAAACCATAGTTATTAAACTCTTCTCTTGTGAAGGCAGGGGAGGAGTTATTGAAAGAATCTCTAAATTACCAGCGCTTTGAGATACTAACAAAGATGATGAAATCTTATTTTTTAAGTTCAAGAGCTTCATGTACCAGACCAAAGGGATCGCGAAAGGCTACGTAAATACCCACTGTCGCTTGCTGGGGGGTATCATGAAGCAATTCCACCCCTTTGCTTTTCAGGTATTCCAATGTAGAGATCAGATCTTGGACTTCAAAAACCAGGAAAGTCTGGGTACCATTTGGATAGATCTTTTCGACAGTCTTATCTGCCGTGGCATGCAGGGCAATATTGTTGACAACCCCTTCTACTTTAAGGGGGATTACCGGATAGTATTTTACCGAGAAAATATCCAATCCCAGCAGGTTGCTGTAAAAATGAACGGCCTGATCGATGTCGGTTCCGACAATTGAAATATTATTCACCCTGGGTTTCTCCAGATTCTCAAGAGGTCGATTTAGTTCGATAAGATTGATAATATTTCCAAAGGGATCAACGATCGCTTTCCAGAAACCAATAGCTGCTTTTTGGGGTTCTTGGTGGATGATCTTTATCCCTTTAGTCTTGAATTTATTAATTATCACATCCAGGTTTTTTACGGCCAGGTTTAGGGTAGCCCGTGCACCTTCTGGGTCGGTAGGGGCTAGTTTTTCCACCTTGTGCAGGACCAACAAGGTACTGTTGTTTTTCATGGGAGCAACCCGGGGAAAATGATCTTTGGTCACTAGGAAAAAACCCAGGTCCTCATAGAATGAAACCGCCCTATCCAGATCCGTGACATTGGTCTGGATGGCATATAGTTTAAGTGAAGGGCAAAACGTTTTGGATTCTTGAGAATCCCTGGTTTTTTCTGTAAAAGCACTTATACTTTCAGTGCTATTCATGCCAAAGGCAGAAATAAATATCATAAAATAAAAAATGATGATTATTCCAGGAAGGCGGAAGAGATAAGTTTGATACGTTTTAATATTCATCATTGTTTCTCCTTTTAAAAAGAAAGATACGGTTAATCATAAGCTTAAGCTTTTATCATTGGTAATTAGAACTCGTTTTGGCCAACTATCATCGCTATCTGAACCCATTAGACTAGAGATGGTTAAAAGTGATATAGCTATGACTAATAATGTTTATAATTTAAACATTGGGTACCTCCATCGTACGTTGTTATAACGACCAAAAGATGTTCTATTACAACTCATAATTGTACGCTGCTAGTTAATATACCTCCAATGTATCAGGTAAGCTTCCGCCATTGAACCTTCTAGGGTCTCAAAGCCAATTAAATTCAGAAATTCTCTGTTCATAATTAGAAATTATACGTTTTTATTATACAACCAGTTTAAAAAAATAAATCTGATCCTATAGGCTCGGACAATTTATATATTATTTTAGGAAGAATTTATTATCCTCAATTACACCTGAAGAAGCACCCGCCAGTGTTCTTTTTTACAGTATTGTTAAAAAGTCTCCTGATTAAGGATTTTCTTTGATCTCTGAAAAAAAAAGGATTTTCTTTCGTTATTCTTTATTCACATAATTCTTTTCCATGATTATTATTTATATATGTTGTAACGGTGGAAGCGATGTTGAAATTTGCAACAAGTGTAAATGGAAATGTACATAACCCCCCGCATGTAATAATACAGGCACCATCAGTACAAATAACACCGCAAAATAAATCACAATAAAAATCTTTGATGTCCGGGTTAAAACCATTAATTTTGTTCATTTTTTTCCTCCTAATTGTTTATACTTTTTTTTAATTTTTTATTTGCTAGAATCTGAACTGAAAAGGTAATATGAGTCTCCTTCTTCCTGAAATATGATCGTATTTGAATATGCTTTTCAGAAGATTAAAAATCATCTTGTAATAATGTGGAATGGTAAGTCCTTGACCATAAGTATTACCACTCCCTCTATTGATAGAATTAAAAATCCTAGAAAACTCCATACCGGGAATGCCCGGGCTAATGCATAAAGGCTTACAAACAATTGAATAAAACCCAGAACGTGATGAACCATAAAGCATGGAGAACAGCCATTTTTTGTTATCAAGATCAAGAATTTTACCTTTGTTCATTTAACGTGCTCCAAAAAAATTTCTTAATTTTAATGAATAATTAATATTAGTATGATTTTATTTTGAAATTGCCCGGGAAAGGGAGACAATCTATAAAGATTATCCCCCTTTGATTTTAATTTTGGTAACATGGTCTAAAGATATTCTTTAATCTCCAACAAAACGGGAACTCCTTTAATCATCCATTCAATTCGTAGTTGATCCAATAAGTTGACGGTACTACGATTTGAGAACTACTTACAAAGGTTCCATGGTATGCTTGCGGAGTGATACAAAGATCATTGCATAAGGCAATACAGCCATCTATTGTACCGCAAAAGATCGCACAAGCATAATCCTTATTTTCCGGTGCAAAGCCGTTAATTTTGTTCATTTTTTTCCTCCTTATTTTTTATATTTTTTATTTTCTAACATCTGACTTTAAAAGAAAAGGAACTTATATCATCATTCAGGGTATGCTTTTCCGAGATTATATTTTTTTGATAATGAAACGGCAGCATCAGTGTTAAAGGTTCAAACGTATATGTACCCAGTGTTACAAAGGCACCGCAGTAGGCAAAACAAGCCCCATCTGTACCGCCGCATAATACGGAATAACCCAAATCATGGTTTTCCGGCACTATCTCGTTGATTTGATTCATTTTTTCCTCATATAATATAATTTTAAAAATACCTTTAGCTGATAAAAACTATCTGAATATAATACTAAACCACAGTTAAATACGTTTAAACAAATAGCTGGTGACATAAATTTCTCCTGTTTCCTTATCTGGCTCAAACGTATATAATTTTTTCCTCTTTATTAACATAGGATAAATATCCAACCAAACCTTTGCCTCATACACTCCATCCGGGCTAAATATATCATAACCTGAATAAAATTTTTCTTCGATTTTCTTTCTTTCGTTCGTATGAACCCATAAATATCCTAAATCATCAGTTAATAAACGTTTTACAATGGATTTAAATTTGGGGAGTTTCACTTTTTTTACTAAATTGTAGTAATTCTTGTATGGAACCTTCTTAATTTGTGAAAAATAAGCCTCTTTTTCCTGCTGAGTAAATGGAACACGACTGTAATTTGAACGGATGATTTTTTTTGATAACTGTTCATTTTTATAAAAAATATCAATTATATAATTATTGCAAAGGCAGTGAAAAAGACGTTGGGGTTTTGAACAACCAGCAAAAAATGATTGATTCGAATAGGGAATAAAAACAGGATATGGAATTTTCCCTTCTTTAAATATCTTGATTGGCAAAGGAGTAAATTCGCCGTAAGATGAAATTTTTTTCCCATTGAAATCATATTTGTTAACATACAATCGAGATTTTATCCCATAATTCAAACAATCACTTACATAGTAGGAGTCGGTTATCAGGAATATAGCAGTATTCATACTATTATTAGGCCATTTCCATTCTGATATCAATATCCCTTTGGGATCAAAAATCATGGTTTGCCGTTTACCAATATCAAATACCAATATATGATTCCTATTTATAATTTTTAAGCTTGATACCTTATCGAAATCTCCCGGTCCCTTACCTTCACGGCCAAATTGCCGTAGAAATCTCCCTTTGTAGTCAAATATTTTTATTTTTTTATCCGCATCATCGTAAATATAAATATTATCTTCATGATCAACGTCAATGACAACGGGTTTGTATATCTCATTTTTTTCATCTTTACATATCGATAGATGTTTTTCCAAAAGAATTTGTTGTTCGGGATACAAGGGGGTTTCGGAAACCTCAACGATTTCGTATCCCCTTTCAGATTGAGTTCCAATGTTTTCTTTCTTGGATGAATCAGTGGTTGAATGACAGAAACAAAATACAATGCTGATGCTGGATATTAATAATAAAAGGGCCATACGCCTTTTATACATAGTCGTTCTCCTTCTTCTTTGTTCAATAATAGGTAATTCTTTTTATTAATTTCTTCCATTTTTCCTATAAATTTCGTGAAACGTTCCCTGTCGTTTTAATCTACCTTCTTCTATAATAAATATTTTATCAACGAATGATATACTTTCGAGACGATGGGTTATGAATATCCGGGTTTTCCCCTTGAAAATTTCATTGATATCGTCAGATATTGATTGTACTGTGGTATTGTCGATGTGTGACGTTGCTTCATCCAATATTAAAATGTCGGGATTTTTTAGGATCGCCCGGGTGATGGCAATTCGTTGGATTTGCCCTCCGGATAAAGTAATACCTTTCTCACCAATTTGAGTATGGTAACCTTCTGGGAGAGAGGTTATGAAATCGTGAGCACAGGCAATCCTGGCAGCACTTTCAATCTCTTCATCGGTTGCCTCCGGGTTACTGTACCTGATATTGTTCTTTATCGAATCGTTAAAGAGAAAGATATTCTGTGAGACAATACCAAATCTTTCACGTAAATCGGTCAACACGCATTGATTAATGTTTTGCCCATCGATTAAAATTTCTCCTTTATCTGCTACATAGAATCCTAATATTAAGCGAATAAGTGTACTTTTTCCCGAACCACTGGGACCGACAAACCCGACCGTTTCACCCGGCTTTATGCATAAACTAATATCATGCAGCGTTTCTTTTCGACCTTCATATTGAAATGAAACATTTTTGAATTCTATTTTTCCTTTAAGCGTTTCAACCTGGAGCTTTCGGTTCACATCTTCCTCCTCGGTTACCAGATCAAATAGAATAGAAACGCGATCCAAAGAGACCGCCACCGGCTGGAGAGTTAATCCCAAACTGGCAAGCATTTGTGTAGGGCCAAAGAGTTTTCCCAAATAACCGGCAAATGCAATATAATCGCCAATGGTTAACTCACCTTTGATAATTCTAAATCCACAATACCATAAAATCACATAACCACCCAACACACTTATTAACATGATAAATTCAGTGGAAATCGAAAGAAAGATGGATTGAGTTACATTGGTTTTAAGAAAATTGCTAAGGCTCTTATGAATTTTACTGGCTTCTTTTTTCTCGGTAGCGAAAGCTTTGATCTCACTGATCCCTGCTAACGACTCCTGAATATCTTTTGTAACGATCGCTCTTTTTTCAAGTACCTGATGGGTAGAACCACTTAAGCCCTTTGAAAAATATTTAACGGAATAATAATAAACCGGGATAATCACCAGGGCAAATATTGCAATTGGCCAGTGGAGATAAAACAAAATCCCCAGACAGAAAATAAATTCCAGCATAGCACTAATCACTCTTATAATTGATCCTGAAAAAATAACACTTAATCCATGCACCTCATTTATCCGTGAAAGCAAATACCCGGTCTGTGATTTATCAAAAAATGAAAACGGTAATTTCAATAGTCTGACAAACAAATCTTTCTTAAGAAGAAGGATTATTTCCTGACCCAGTATAGTGAAAAGGTAATTTTGAAAAAATGAAATAAACACTCTTAACAATTCTATTCCCAGTAAAATTAAAAGGATTGTATGTAGCAATTTAAGATTTCCGGATAAAAACACATCATCGTAGATTATTTTCATTAAATAAGGAATAGGCAGAGCCGATAAGGAAAGAATAATCACACAAAGTGAAGCCAATACAGCTTTGCCCCAGCGAGACCTCATGTAAGGGAGTAATCGTTTGAAATCGGAAATTTTAAACCTGGTGGTTTGATATTGACCTTTGGTGAGGTTAAACGCTTCTTTAACATCACGAACAAATCTGGCCATTTTTATTCTCCAAATTGAATTTAATTTTTATCTTAAATCCGGTTTTAATAATCATAAAATGGACGGTGGCACTATTGCATACATGGATATAAATAGTTTTAGTTCTAGTAAAAGTCAACGTTCTCAATCTCCTTTCTACTCTTGAATATTCAGCTATTCACCTTTTTCTGGGTCATAAGTACAATATTTCATCCCATATAGGTCATTGGTTGCATTTTTTTCCATGGCTCGGCAGTCAGAACAGGCATATCTGCGTTCACAATCTTTACACTTTTCTACTTTTTCTTTTGATAATTTCCAATAAGGTTCCAGGGCTTCCTCTGCAAATATTTCCTGTAGGGATTTCGTTTTAATATTTCCCAGAACTTCATTCCTCATTTCCGGACATGGTAATATGTCCCCAGCGCTAGTTATGGCAAGCTTTCCATTTAAACAGGGATTGAATTGGAGTTTATCATAGAATTCCTTCATTTTAATGGCAGGTAAAACCCGATTTTGATAAAAGAACTGTTTCTCAATCTCTCTGCTTTCAGTTTCAAATTGATCAACCTTATTTAATGGAATAAATAAATCTCCGAACATGTTTTGCGGAGCAAAGGCCTGGTAGTATTTTTTTATTTCCTCTGTTTCTTCCTTTCTTACATGGGTAAATACCAGGGTAAATGAAAAGGGCATATCAAGTTTTTTAAGCTGTTCAAGATTGGAAATGAGCTTGACAAAACCTTCTTTTTGTCTGCAATTGGCATCAAAAATCTCTGCCTTTTCAGAGGTGACTGGAATGATGGGATGAATATTATATTCCTTAAGAAACCGGATCATATCGATTCCCATATAGATACCATTGGTCACCACGAAAATTTCTTTGAAGTTCATTGTCCGGGCTTCTTTTACGATATGGATGAATTTTTCTGTTTCCATCAAAGGATTTCCACCACCCATGATCAAATTAATACATCTCAACTTATTTAATTGAGATAATACTTCCATATAATGTTCTTCGGAAATTGGTTCTTTTCCGTTGAGGGGATTCCGATAGCAACCCAGACATCCCAGACGGCGAATAAGGGGTTGTTCTGTACAAAAGAAACAGTTCAAATCACAGCGGTTTGATAATTCAATAAACGCCATCTGAAGTATCGGCGGATCCTTCATAATCCCTTCAACTTTATGGAGATTCCTATCGATATACTCATCGATAAAAACCGGTTTGGGAAAAAAAGTGCCCAGATTGCTCTCTTCCACTTCCAGGAGAAAATTTTGTACCTCTCCGGTTGTGAGCCCACAGAGCTGTGATATCTCACCGATTGGCTTATTGGATTCGCTTAACGCTATTATTTTTAATTTTTCTGGTTCTAAGGAAAACATGTCTCCTGAAAGTAAGTTATAAATAACTCCATGGGATTTTCCCGTTATCAGTTTGCATTCCGAATATAATCTAAAATATTCATCTTTTTTCATTTTAAAATTGTCCTCGAATAAAATAACTAAGCCATAATATCTGTTAATTTCTTGTGATATTCGGTTACCATATATGTGAAAGCCTGGGGATTGTCTTCAAGAATGGAGTAGGTAAAAACCAGGTTATCTTTAACGCTGTGGATGTTTTTCTCACAGAAATCAACCGGGTCTTTTTTAAATTCTCCATTACCGGCAAAAAGGGCATAACAGGTTCCACACAGGCGAGTGATAGGGCATTTTGCACAGTTGTTTGCAATGGCTTCATTATAATGTTTTATTAAGTCATAAATTTTATTAAAATTCAGGCCTTGCTCAATACTGCCGATGGGGAAAAGGTGATTTACCCTCTCGCATAGATGAATACTCCCGTCCCATAAAACACTGATTTTATCACCGGGAGTACATGAACCTGTATAAGGGATAAAATGGTGACGATTGGATATCTTCTGCCTTAAAAGACTTAATCGGCAATTGGAACCCACCAATATATCCAGAAAATTGGGTATACGTCGGCTCTCCTGGGTGGTGGTTATCTCAGAAAAATATTCTTTCATAAGCATTCCCTTCTTCTTAGAAAAACGCAATACATCCGTTTCATTGTACCTGTCAAAATAGTGAGTGAAAGTGGGTGAAACGAAACCTGATCTGGCCACAAAGGGCAAGATATCGCGCTTTTCATTAAAAAATTGAGCCACAGCCTCAAGATCGGTTCCCCAGTCATGTACGGATATTATGAGATTGCGAATATATTTAGGATACTTCTTTGCTGCCATTTCCAGGTTTTTCATCACCCTATCAAAGGTACCCTTACCATTCTTATCCACCCGTAACCGGTCATGTTCTTTTTTTGGACCATCCAGGCTTATGGAAACAGACACTTCGTTTTCAAACAAATAATCAATAATTTTTTCTGTCATTAAAGAGCCATTGGTGGTCATGGCAAAAAATATCTCCTGATTAAAAAGCGATTTGGAATATTCAATGATTTTTTTTACCAAGGCCAGTTCCAACAGCGGTTCACCGCCGTAAAAATTTATTACCGGAGTCCGCACTGGATTCCGTTCCTGGACTTTTATAAACCATGAAAAATAATAATCGATGGCCTTTTTGGCTGTTGAAAACGTCATGCGGTTTTTACTTTTATTACGGGAGTATAAATATTCCGGAGAATAAACACAATATTTACATCGGAAATTACAGTCTTCGGTCACGTTTAAAATCAACTGCCTGAATCCATTATTAATTAGGTACTCAATAATCTTTTTTTCAGTCGGCTCAATGGGAATGATTGGAACTCTATTTTCAAAAAAGAAACATCCGTGTGCCTGTGACCATTTTTCTATAAAATTATAGTGCTTTTCAATATCTTTTTTATCATTTTTTTGTTTAAATTTATTGATTATTTCCGATTTGGAATAATTTTGAAATAAAGATAAAATCTCCTGCATTAGATCCGAACAGGGGAAAACCATTCCTGTGTTATCATCATAAAAATATTGATTACCGTTTTTAGTTTTAAAATTTAATCCTGCCAAGTTTTTCATTGTTCTAATTAAGGGGAAAGGGAGACAACCCCTTTGGATTATCTCCCTTTAAGTGTAATTAAGTTACGATGTTAATCACTTTCACAAATAAAACAGACTTATCCATCACTTTGTCTTAATGCCATAGCTCATATAAACCCATTGTTGATGGTACGGTTACGCTGGCCGTCCCATATGAAAGACCAGCAGCATCTGATATTGGTACTGGGCCATCTACTGAACAAGCCCCGGCACAAGATATACCACAACCACCAACACATGTTACACCACATGAGAGCCCGCACAAGATGTCGTCTTTGTAATCTTGGAACATTTTTTCCTCCTTTTATTGTTTTTGTTTTTTTGCACTAAAATCTTTAGGGAGCAGGTACAAAAAAATTTCCTTTTTAAGGATATTCTTTAATATCTAACAAAACGGGAGCTCCTTTGGTCATCCCATCCATACGTAATTGAGCCAATAAGTTGAGGGTCCTGAAATGCTAGCACCCTGTTGGAAGGTTCCAAAGTATGAATACGGATAAATACAAAATGTTGAGCAGTAGCCCATGCAGCCTTCTATTGTAGCGCAAAATACCGCACAAGCATAATCCTGATTTTCTGGATCGAAGCCATTAATTTTGTTCATTTTTTTCCTCCTTATTTGTTATGTTTTTTATTTGCTAAAATCTGAAAGGAGGAGGTAATAAAGAATCTCCTCCTTCTTGAAAATTGATGGGAATTAAACGTACTTTTCAAAATATCAATGATCATCTTGTAATAATGGGGGAAGGAATATCCATAACTATAAGTAGTGCCAGTCCCTCTAGTGGTAGAATTAAAAATACTAGAAAACTCCGTACCGGGAATATCAGGGATTATACATAAAGGTGTACAAACAATTGAATAAAGCTCAGAACGTGATGAACCGTAAAGCGTAGGGCGTGTCCATTCTTTGTTATCCGACTCAAAAATGTTACCTTTTTTCATTTAACTTGCTCCAATAAAAAATTTCTTAATTTTAAGCCTTATGAATAATTAATAGTAGTATGATTTTATTTTGAAAATGTCCTGTTAAATAGGCTCGGACAATTATTTAAATTTTTTTTCATCTGATAATTTAATGCTGAATCATAATTCGCTGTAATTATTTTTTTTTGATATTGGTTGGGGGTCATACCTGTTTCTTGTTTAAATGCTGAATAAAAAGCGGATCTGGAGTTAAACCCAACCATGTAAACGATCTCAAATATTGTTATTTTGTTTGTGTTTTTTGACATCAACTTAATTGCATGCTTAATCCGGTAACTGTTGATTAATTGATAATAATTTATATTCATTAATTCATTAATTACCTGTGAAAGGTAATTGGGGGATATATTCAGGTTTCTGGCAATTTCTGTGAGAGTAATTGATGAATTCAAATAAGGTTCATCATTTTCCAAATGGTCTAAAAGCTTTTTTAAGTATAATTTTTTTAATTTTGAATCCAGTGAGGATTTTTTATATTTGAGATTGGTTGGGTTACCTTCAATCTTTAATAGAATGTTTGAATGCGTCAGACTTTGGAGTAATAAAAGAATTATAGATAAGAAATTAATAGATATGGATAATACATGCAATGGTCTAATATTTAACATGGGAACCATTAGAAATAATATACTGGCAATCAAATCGACGACCCACATCAAAAAAAAGCCCATGAGAATGATTTTTAGCCAATTGAGCTTGATATTTTTATTTTTATAACAGAAATTGTCTTTCTTATTGAAATGTTGCCTAACAATTTTCATAATGGCAGCCAAATACCACATAATATGGATGAAGAAACAAAATACCAGTCCTTTATATATGAAATAATTTAATGAGTTTTTCTGTAAAAAAATTTCTCGTTTTACCTGGATAGTGTGAACATGAATTGTCGTTAGTAAGATAATAAAGCATAGAATAGCAGGGCCAAAATGGAGAAATAATACTGGTTTAAATTTAAAGTTAATGGAACCAAGCGATTTTATATAAAAGTAGAGTAATGGTCCCATTAGATAAGCTATTGGAATATGCAGTCCAATAACATGTAATAAATAGCTGTATAAATATCCATTTTTGCCAAATAATACAATGATTAATATGTATAATGCATTAGATAAAAGGAAAAATATCAAAATTATTTGATTTTTTTGCTCTTTCTGCGCAAAGATTAAAAATATAATGAACATAATTATCTGAATAAGAGTGATTTGACAAATAAAGAGAAATGTATCTTTCATCATTTTTTCACCGTAACTTTTCTACGGTTTTATTATACGATAAATCTAAACAAGATGAGTCTGATCCGATAAGCTCGGACAATTTATGTTCAGCAACTGTATTAAAACCTTAAATTAATATTGCAGTGACAGTAAATTGGAGGAAAAATGTAAAATATTTTATGTCTTTGTCAAGACAAAAAAATATAAAAGGGGCCAAATACCGGTGCCAAATACCAATCTCAAGAAGCGTTTACCTTTACCCGTTAAAACGTTTGCAATTATTTATGTTCCCTATTTTTGCATTTAACTCTTTCTACCACTCAAACGTTGAGCCTGGTTTATTTCAACAAAAGAATTTAGAGGCTGATATAAACTGTCAATGCGATTTGTCAATTAATTCTAAATTTTTTTTTATCCATTTAACATCCGGAGGGTAAAAATGACTCCAATTCGGTATGACTCCTGTTTTCCATGCTTTGTGATTGTATTTGCTCAAAAACGCCCTCTTTGCGTCGTTGAGTGTTTTATATGTTTCATCGGTCCAGAGTGTCCCCCTATGACTCACAATCAACCGGAATCCATCGTTAACAGTCATGATAAAAACCGTCTCTATAAAATATGATATTCTATTAATCAACACCGATATGAATCTCCTTTTGATTACGCAGTGATACCAGGTTTCAAGCCAATTTTCATCAGGGGTGTAAAAATGGGTCCATTTTAGTCTAACGTTATCTTTATCTTTTTGGGACTCCCAAAATTTTGAGAATGCGTTCTTCGCTCCTCTGGCTGTTTTGTAAGTCGCATCAACCAAAACCTTCCCCTGGTTAAAAACAATCAACCTAAATTGTCTCTTCTCTTTAAATATGAAGACTCTGGACAGTAAATAATGTGTGGAGTTGATTAATATAGCTACTTTCAGTCTCTTTTCTTCTGTAATCTGAAACTGAAGATCGGACATTTCCGTTAATTTTTGGTGTATTAGTTGTTTCATTTTTTTCTATTAGTAAAATTAAAAATACCAGAAAACTCCGTACCGGGAACTCCCGGGCCAATACATAACGATTTACATCCAATTGAATAAAACTCGGAATGCGCTGAACCACAATGCATGGAGCATATCCATTGTTGGTTATCCGGCTCAAAAATACTAACTTTTTTCATTTAACCTGCTCCGTAAGAATTTCTTATAAAAGCTGTCAAAAAAAATATAGTAGCATAATTTTATTTTGAAGTTGTCCGTGTAAATAGGCTCGGATTATTTTTAAATTTTTTTATGTCTGGTCATATGATCCTTAAACATAATTCGCTGTAATCATTTTTTTTTAATATTGGCTAGGAATCATACCAGTTTTTTGTTTAAATGCTGAATAAATTCAAACTCATTATTGTTTTCTCCTGTTAATTCTTATTTTCAAGTCACTTTTCGTGCCTCATTCTTTTATTTATAAACTTTTTCCCATTTGATTACGTACTGGTATATATAGTTGATTTTTTATAATTTTTTTGATTGATTGCTGCATGAAATTAATTTTTAATATATTATGCATCTTTACAATCGTACAGTTTACATTATTAGGCATGTTCCTGATTTATTACCCGAAGGGAAGTAGAACCTCCAATAGAATCCTGGCTTCATTTTTATTTGCCAATGCTTTATATCTCCTCTATATCCCTTTTTTTAATAATTTTTCTGGCTTTTTTTTTGAATATCGTATTTATTTTTTTAGAATCATGGAACCCCTTCAATTTTTATTCGGTCCTCTATTATATTTCTATACCGTTTCCTTAACCACCCAGGACTTTAAGTTTAAAAAAAAACATCTTTGGCATTCTTTGCCCTTCATTCTTATTTACATGTTATTTTTAATTTTTTTCCATTTTCAAAGTTATGAAGTAAAGGTGGAAATTTTGAATACAAAGAGCCTGTTCGTTATGAAACTGCTTTACTTTAATTTTTACTTTTTTTCTACCCAGTTTATTATTTATCTCATTGCATGTTTGATAATAATTAGAAACCACCAGAAAAATATTAGAAATTACTTTTCTTCCCTGGAAAACGTTAAGCTATCCTGGCTAAAACTTATCATTATTGCATATATTGTAATTTGGAGTATTGATTTGCTCAGTAGTTTCATTAATGTAGGAACTTTTTCAATGCAATACTACCTGGGTATGGCCATCTTTTCCATTTTAGTAAATTTTATACTAGCAAATCTGATGATATTTAGAGGTCTGCAATATCCCAATCTTTTTACTCAAATTCAAACAAATACTCATAACAAAAAGTACCAAAAATCACCATTAACTCCTGAGTTAAAAACCCGTTATCTTAATCGCCTACTAGAATACATTGAGAAAGAAAAACCCTACTTAGATTTTAACCTTACTCTTAGGGAATTATCTATTAAATCCAAAATCCCTGTTCACTATATCTCTCAGGTTATTAATGAAGTGTTGGATAAGAATTTTTATACCTTTATAAACGAATATCGAATAAAAGAAGCAGTTAAAATGTTCACACATCCCAACTATAAAGAAAAATCAATCTTAGATATTCTATACGAAGTCGGTTTTAATTCCAGATCAACCTTTTACTCACTCTTCCAAATAATCACCGGAGAAACACCATCTGCTTTTAGAAAAAAAGTAAATTCATTCGATTCCAAATGATAATAAAAAATATATAATATTGATCATTTCCACCGAAGACCTCGAATTCATTTTTATCACTGTACTGAATTTTGAAAATTAGCCGACCGTCGATAGCAACGAGTTTGTCACCTTCCTTTATGCCTGCTAATGCGTCTGGTGATTCTGCTGCCACTGAGAAAACCTTAAATGGTCTGAAAGATACTCCCCTGACAATAAGAAACATACCACTCATATCCCAATCAAAGAGTTGATTGAAATGAGCATATGTTTCAAGATTAAACGACTTCACGTGTAATCAGAGATTCTATATTCACTCATATCTAAGGGAATCTACGGGATTTGCAGAAGCAGCTCTTAAGGAATGTATGCTAACCGTTAGGAAGGCTATTAAAAGTGTTAGACCCACAGACAGTACAAATGTCCAGATATCAATATTGATGCGGTAGGCAAAATTCTCAAGCCATTTTCTTACCAGGAACCAGGCAAAGGGTAAAGCAAGTAGATTGGCTGTAAATACCCATTGTAAAAATTCTCTAGAAAGTAAGAAAGTGAGACCTGTTTTTGAGGCTCCCAACACACGTCGAATCCCAATTTCCTTTGTTCTGGCAGTGGTTATAAAAGAAGCCAGACCAAATAATCCGAAACAGGCAATCAGGATAGCAAGGGAGGAGAAAATTGTGATTAGGGTTTTGGTGATATGTTCTCCCTGATATTGTCGCCTTATTCTCTCGTCCAGAAATATGTACTCAAAGAGTTTCTCAGACTCTAATCTATTCCATTGATTCTTAAAATAGGACAAGGTTGAGGAAATATTATTTGAATTGACTTTAAAGGATATATAACTTATTAAATAGTCTACACTATTTTTATCATTAACAAACATCACAAGAGGCTCAACTTCATGATGTAAAGTACGTATATTAAAATCTTTGACTACACCTATTACAGTGCCTGTATGGTCCTTTCCATTTTTGATGTATTTTATAGTAATTTTTTTCCCAAGAGGTTTATCCCATTTTAAAAGGGATTTGGCTTTTTCATTAATGATGACTCTGTCCTTATCGGCTGCTATTTTATCAGAGAAGCCTCTTCCTTCAACCATTTCTAATTTAAAAGCATCTATAAAATTATAATCCACCACCAAAGTAGACATTTCCAATTGTTTACCATCAGGTATTCCCTGGGCTTTAATAGGATAGGCATAAATCCTGTCGTTTGCCCCGATGATATTTGAATATGCGGTAAAATCTTTAATATTTGGATTCTGCTGGATATTATTTGCTAAAGTAGAAAGTTTTGATAAAATATTGTTTCCCCAAAGAGGTACAACAATAGTATTATCTCGTGCAAAGCCAAGGTCTTTATTCTGGATAAAATCCATTTGTTTATAAACGATTACCATACCTGAAACTAATATTGCGGAGACAGTAAATTGGATTATAACCAGGATTCTTCTTAACACGCCACTTTCAAAACGTGATTTTCCTCGAAAAATATTGGCAGGTTTAAATTTCGAGAGAAAAATCGCTGGATAGAAGCCTGCAAAAAAACCAATTAGAACTAGAAAGAGCACCTGAAACCATAAGAAAAATGGAAATTGGAGGATAGAGGCAAAATAATTCATTTCTTTATCAAGCATGTTATTGAAGAAGGGTAGAACTGTATGGACAATCCCAAGTGCTAAAATAAAGGCAAAGAGAGTAAAACCAAATGATTCACCCATAAACTGAAAAACCAGATTTGCAGGTTTTGCCCCTAAAACTTTTTTCAGTCCTACTTCTTTTGCTCGTCTTGCTGCCCAGGCTGTGGATAAATTTATATAATTAAAACAGGCGATAAAAATGACAAAGATTGCCACCACTGAGAATATGAAAACATGTGTTATATTTCCATTTGATTCCAATTCATATTTTAGATGGGATTTTAAATGAATATCTATCAAAGGTTGAAATATAAAATCACGGACTTTAGCTTCATCTCCTGGCAGATGTTTTTTCTTAAATCCAGTGAGTTTATTTTTAATATAGGTTAAAGTATTTTTATCTTGTAATAAAACATAGGTATAAGTAGGTGGCCAATGCCAGCCATGATGCTGTTCAAAATCCTTTAATTTGCTGAAGGTTGAAATAGAAATTAAAAAATCAAATTTAATATGTGAATTAGGAGGGATATTTTTTAATACTCCTGTCACTTCAAGGGACTTTTCTACTTCCTCTGTTATTTCCAGATTTTTGTATTTAATAATTTTTCCCAGAGGATTTGCAGATCCAAAATATTTATTGGATATCCTCTCAGTTATTATAACAGTGTTTGGCCTTTTTAAAACCTGAGTTTTTTCACCCATTGACAAAGGAAATGAGAATAAATCAGTAAATTGCTCATCAACATAATAAACATTATCTTCTTTAAAGATATTATCCACATCGGTTTTAAAAATTCCTTTGGCAGGAAGAAAGCGGACAAATTTCTTTACCCCTCTCGGAAAATCTGATTTTAATTTTTTAGCTAAAGGAAGATATGTAGTAGCGGAGTGTCCTTCAAACTTATGCTTCTGTGTGATTCGGTAGATATTTTCTTTGTGAACATGAAATTTATCATAACTCAATTCCCCAAAAATCCATAGTAAAATCAGTAAGCCGCAGGCGATGCCAAAGGCAAGTCCTCCGAGATTAATAAAGGAAAAGACTTTATTACGCCTTAAATTTCGGAAAGTAGTTTTAAAATATTTCTTAAACATAAGAAATCTCCAATATATAAAGAAACAGAAAAGTTTCGGCATCCCGGTTAAAATTTGCCGGCAATACCATTTTGTGGCAGATAATTTACTGGCCTGTCTGGAAATATCAGCGAATACATCCTGAAAATCTCCTAACCGGTGTGATTTATCTTCATTTTTTAGAAGGAGCCCCAAAATCCATTCGAGGAATTTTGGGGGGCCTATCTCTTTTCCCATTTTGGTTATTCCTCTATATCAAAGGCCACATCCGGGATTCCCTCCCATAAGGACCGTTGAACTTTACGAATAGCTTTAAGGGCTTTTTTCCCTTCTGGAGATAAAGTGTACATACATTTACTGCGTCCTCCACGTTCTTTAATCGGTTCACTTAGACTTTTGTTTACAAAGCCTTTTAACGTTAACTTATCCAATGCGATGTATACAGCTGCAAAATCCCACTGATAACCGGTGGATTGGGATGCTAATTCCCGGATAGTCACGCCGTAGGCATTGTCCCTCAGTCTCCATATTGCCAGCAAAATAATCTCTTCACTACGTGATAATAACTTCATTTTAAATACCATATTTATATTACTATAAATTTATTACACATATAGTACGAATAAAACAAAAGAAAGGTTCAGGATTTCCTTAATTTTTTTTTATAAATAAGTCAGAAAGTAAAAATATCTTTGAGTATATTTGGAAACCATTAAAAAAAAAGATTTAATTTATGCATATTCAATAGAATATTTTAATACTAAATCACGAATATTTTTCATCCCTCTACCGTAACTCGTTAAACCATCAATATTTCTTTCTCTCAACTTGTTCATTTTTGTTTTCGCCTTATCTTTTTTGTAATCTTAAGAGTTTACCAGTTAAAACTTTTGCAATTATTTATGTTCCATATTTTTGCATTTAGCTCTTTCTACCACTCAAACGTTGAGCCTGGTTTATTTCAACAAAAGAATTTAGAGGCTGATATAAACTGTCAAAACGATTTGTCAATTAATTCTAAATTTTTTTCTAACCATTTAACATCCGGTGGGTAAAAATAACTCCAACTCGGTTTAACTCCATTTTTCCATGCTTTATGATTGTATTTGCTTAAAAATGCCATGTGTGCTCCGTCAAGTGTTTTATATGTTTTATCGGTCCAGAGCTTCCCCCTATGAATCACAATCAACCGGTATCCATTGTTAACAGTCATGATAAAAACCGTCTCAATATAATAGAATATTTTATTAATCAATACCGATATAAATTTCCGTTTGATGACATAGTGATACCAGGTTTCAAGCCAATCTTTTTCAGGTGTATAGAAGTGGGTCCATTTCGGCTTGACGTTGTCTATCGCTTTTTTGGATGCCCAAAATCTTGAGAATGCGTTTTTAGCCCCTCTACCTGTTTTGTAAGTTGCATCGACCAAAAGCTTCCCCTGAGAAAAAACAATCAACCTAAATTGTCCTTTCTCTTTAAATATAAATACTCTAGACAGTAAATAATGGGTGGAGTTCATTAATATAGCTACCTTCAGTCTTTTTTCGTCTTTAAGCTTAAGCTGTAGATCAGACGTTTCTGCTTGTTTTTTATGTATTACTTTTCTCATTTTCTTCTATTGGTAGAATTAAACATACCAGAAAACTCCGTGGCGTGAATACCAGGGACTATAAATAACGGTTTACTAACAATTAAATAAGGATCAGAAGGTGTTGAACCACAAAATATATTGCATGTCCCTTCATTGTTATCCAGCTCAAAAAAAATTGCTTTTTTCATTCAAATTGCTCCGAAAAAATTTCCTAAATAATGCTTTTGAAAAAGAAATAGTAGTATGATTTTATTTTGAAATTGTCCTTGTAAATAGGCTCGGACAATTTTTTTAATTTTTTTAAATGCAGAATAAAAGGCGTATTTGGATTTAAATTCATTAACTTAGCGGTATTCGTGACAGTTGTTAAACACTAAATACGCTTTTTTTTTCAAACACATTGTTATTTTCTCCTGTTAATTCTTATTTGTAAATTTTTTCCTATTTGATTATTTATTGACATAAGTAGTAGATTTTTATATAATCTTTTTGATTGGTTACTGCATGAAATTGATTTTTAATATATTATGCCTTTTTATAACTGTGCAGTTTACATTATTTGGAATCTTTCTGGTTAATCACCCGAAGGGAAGCAGAACCTCTAATAAAATCCTGGCTTCTTTTTTATTTGCCAATGCTCTATATCTCGTATATATTCCTTTTTTTAATAATGGCACTGGATTTTTTTTTGAATACCAAATTTATTTCTTTAGAACAACTGAACCCTTTTCATTTTTATTCGGTCCTCTATTATATTTTTACACCGTTTCTTTAACCATTCAGGACTTTAAGTTTAAAAAAAAATATCTTTGGCATTCTTTACCCTTCATTCTTGATTATTTATATATTTTAATATTTTTCTATCTCAAAAGCTATGAAGTAAAGTTAGAAATTTTGTATACAGACAGATGGTTCGTTATTAAACTGCTTTGCTTCAATTTTTTCTTCTTTGCTCAATTTATTATTTATCTAATTGCATGTTTGATAATAATTAGAAAACACCGGAAACATATTATAAATTACTTTTCATCTCTTGAAAAAGTTAAACTATCCTGGTTAAAACTTATCATTATTGCATATATTGTAATTTGGAGCATTGATTTGCTCAATAGTTGCATCAATGTAGGAACTTTTTCAATAGACTACTATGTGGGTATGTCCATCTTTTCTACTTTGGTAAGTTTTATATTAGCAAACCTAATGATATTTAGAGGCCTGCAATATCCCAATCTTTTTACTCAAATTCAATCAAATACAAATAATAAAAAGTACAAAAAATCACCTTTGACTTCTGAGTTAAAAAAACGTTATCTTAATCGTCTAGTAGAATACATTGAGAAGGAAAAACCCTACTTAGATTTTAACCTTACTCTTAGTGAATTATCCAGTAAATCCAAGATCCCTGTTCACTATCTCTCTCAGGTGATTAATGAAGTTCTGGATAAGAATTTTTATACCTTTATAAATGAATATCGAATAAAAGAAGCAATTAAAATGTTCACACATCCCAACTATAAAGAAAAATCAATTTTAGATATTCTATACGAAGTCGGTTTTAATTCCAGATCAACCTTTTACTCACTCTTCCAAAAAATCACCGGAGAAACACCATCTGCTTTTAGAAAAAAAGTAAATTCATTCGATTCCAAATGATAATTAAAAATATATAGTATTGATCGTCACCACCTAAGACCTCGAATGCATTTTTATCACTGTACTGAATTTTGAAAGTTAGTTTTTTATAAGCCAAAACATTAATGCCTTTGGAAATCTCTTTGACCAGGCTGCAGGGCTGTGCCTGGCACATTCATCAATTATCAGAAGTATTTGTTCTTTCTTCATACCCGATTCCTTTAAGATTGAAATGAATTCCAAGACATCATGAACAGGTTCTAAATTTCCTTCAATTTGTTTACAATCTTTTACTCCCAATTCATTTGTTCCAACTCCTATATAAATTTTTTGAGGCCATTTTAAAAATAATTTTGATTCTTTTAAAATTGCTTTGTTATTTACATAAAATGAAGGACTCTCTAACAAAAGAAAGCCAAAGATATCTGGTTTTTTTACTGCAGTATATAAAGATATCAAGCTCCCATAGGAAGCGCCACCAAGGGCTGTATTGTCAGGGCCTTTCTTGATTCTATAAAGACTTTCAATAAAGGGCATGATTTCACTGACTAAAAAATCAGGATATTTTTCCCCATTGGTATTTGGGAAATGAGGTTGTAGATATTCATCCTCCCATGGCAAATATTCATTGGGTCGCATTTTTTTGCTTGGGATATCAATTCCCACAACAATAATGGGTTCTTCCATCATGCCCTGTAATAGCAATTTATGAATTGACTCATCTATTTGCCATTCAGAAGAAAAATAAAGAGACGTTTTGGAATCAAACAAATCTTGTCCATCATTCATATATAAAACTTTGTATCGAGTGTTTTTGTTTTCTTTTTCATAATAATCGGGTGGGAGTAATACCCTGATAATTCGTTTATTCTGAAATGTTTTGCTGTTGAATTCGTGGAGTCTTAGAATTCCGGACCGAGAAGATTCTACCGTGATATTTTTTTGTTTCAGATGAGCATTTAATAAAAGGAAAGGTGTTAAAAAAATAATCACCTTTATCAAATGGTTCAATTTCACCATACAATCTTCCTATTTTAGTTTTTTATCCCAGTGGTGGCATGTGTACAAGCAAAAACAATCACGGTATTCAAATGATTCAAAGTCACATGTCAATCGAGCGAATCCAGTATGGATAATAAGCGGTCAATATCATTGGTGGTGTTATACAAATGAGGAGATATCCGTAAATTTCCCTCACGTAATGAAATATCAATTTTGTTTTGTCTCAACGTTTCATAAATATAGTTATTACGATTTGCTTTATTATGACTGAACAATACGAGAGTTGAACAGCCAGTACCCTGTGGTGGACTGAGTAGTTCATATTTCCTGCGATCGAGTTGTTCGATAAAATGAGAAACCAGGGTATTATCATAATTTTCAATTTCATCGAGACCTTGTTCTAACAAATATTCGACCGATGCTGCCCAGGGCATAAAATTCATAAAATTCGCGGTACAGAAAACATCATATGCAGAAGCGCCAAGATCATTCCGAAGTTCATACTCTCGCATCTGGTTTAAACTCCGCCCATGCTGCATGGTCAACCAATATGCCTGATTATATTTGAGAGATTTGAGAATTTCCGGTTTTATCCAGCAAAACCCGGTTCCATACGGACCACACAACCATTTGAAGCCGCAGCATGAGAATGCATCAATCATACTTGCTGACAGATCAAGAACCCTGGCGCCAAGTGCCTGGGATCCATTAACAACAAAAATAATTCCCCTCTCACGACAAACATTTCCAATACCATGGATATCAATCGCATGCCCGGTAAAGGAATTCACCCAGCTGGTACAAAAAAGTTTTGTGGAAGGAGTGAGCTGTTCAGCAACATCATCAACGGTCAAGCCACTATTTTGTGGTTGGATAAAACGAATTTTTACACCTTGCTTTTTCAAAAACAGCCACGGAAGAATATTCGCAGGAAAATCTCCGTTAACCAGTAACATTTCATCATTTTCTTTCCAGGAAATCCCATTTGCCAACAGGTGTATTCCATAGGATGTGCTGTTACTTAGAATGATCTGATCCGGGGGTATATTAACAAGTCGCCCCAAGACGCGCTTCATATGCTGCGGAACTTTGAGAAATGATTCATCGTCCAGATGAAACGGTTCAATTTTCCACTTTAAAGCTTCTTTAGCCGCTTCTACAGCCACCTTGGGTAATGGCCCCTGATGGGCACAATTAATCCACACTCTGTTATTGAAAGGTCCGAAATCATCGGCCCAACTATGTCTGGTCATTATTTATTTTCGAATCTGAAAAGCCATCAGAACGTCGCCGTGGCGGATGTACATTACCCCATTGTGGATCACCGGCTGGGTCCAGTGGGGACCGCTTCCATGGGTGATCTTAAAGGTGCTGACCACCCTAAAATCCTCCGGTGTGGGCTTTACCAGGGCGATATTCCCCTGCTTCTCCTCATAACAATAAAGCATCCCATCGGCAACACTGATAGAGCCTTTGCAGTGCCACTCTTTTTCATACATGGTTTTGCCGGTCTTCCAGTTCAGGCAGCACCAGTTGCCGTTCCGGTTATCGATCCAGTTGGCACCGTAGAGGTAATCCCCCACCTTCACCACCTGTCCATGATGACAGTCCAGGGTGGGATTGATCCAGAGTTGCTCGATTTTTTCCCCCTGATTGGTGATTTTAAACATGATCCCCACATGGTCATAGCCACTGGTAATAAAAAGGTAACCATCGTGATAAAGGGGGGTGACGCAGTTGTTTTTGGGGGCATACTCATGAAAGGTGGGGGGCTGGATATCAGCGTATTTAACCTTCCATACGATCTTACCATTGGCAGCATCCACCCCGAAGATGTCTTCGGTCATGACGTTAACGATTATCTTGTTTTTGCCCATTTTTATCAGGATAGGGGAGACATAGGCCGAGGGTTGATTGAGACTCACAGTCTGCCAGATAGTTTCACCGGTCATTTTGTCAAGGGCCACCATAGCCGTATGGTTGCCCCCGGGGGTGTAGATCACTTTATTGTCAACAATTAGTGGATTTTCAGCAATATCCCACTTCCAGGGCTCACCCTTGAACTTTTCAAAGGCATTAATTGACCAGAGAATCTTTTTCTGATTACGGTCAATACAGACCACTTCACCGATTCCACTGATCAGGTAAATCCGGTTTTTTTCAATGGTGGGGGTACACCGGGTATCAGGGTAGGTTCCTCTGACCCCCTGGCCGTAGGGTATTCTCCAGAGTTGCTTTCCCTGATGGTCAAAGACAGTGAGATATTCCTCCCGCCCTTTTCGACCGGCTAAATAAATTGCTTCATTGGTAACACTGACCGATGAGAATCCTCTATCCAATCCCTCCCGTACCCAGAGTAATTTTGGCCCCCCTTCGGGCCAGGTTTTTAAAAGGCTCCTGGCAGGGAATACACCATTGCGGTCTGGTCCCCGCCACTGGGCATCTACCTGTGTATAACCCAAAAAAGACATTGTTAAAATCAATACCAAAAACAGGTTGAGTTTTTTCATTTCTAATTTCTCCTTCTTGTTTTATTTATATGTATGATTCATTCGTTTAATGTAGGCTTCCACCCTTGAGTGTTCAATCTACTAAATATAATTGTAATGACCATTTTCATCCATATCATAATAATTCTGTTTAATATATATTACTGTTAAATAACAAATAATGAGTCCTACCTTATAGGCCAGGACAATTTTGCAAGAATGTATTTGTGGTTTTTTGAACCTTCGGGTTATTTTAAGAATTGTGTTTACATAAACAGGCACCATAGGAATATTGTTTTGCCTCCTCACGTATATTGTAGAGGAAAATATTTTGATTGTCAAAAAATGCAAAAAGGGGGCAGGCAAAAGGTATTTCTTGTAGGGACGCGATTTGTCGCGTCCGGATCTATTCCTCCCGCATCAAATTTATTTTGATTAAAATACCATTATAAAAAGATTTCATCGGATAGGAATTGCAGGGAATACATACCATTCATCGTAAGAGGTTCGGACGCGATGAATCGTGCAAGCATGTCCCTACATGAAAAAAAAAGGGGGAGGCGCCAAACCTGCCAAACCCCCTCAACATCGATTACGGAATTTACGTTATTAAATTAAATTTTATTGCAGAAATCCAGATCTGTATTTGGGTGGCGTAATACCCTTTAATCTCAAATAGATGATCATCTGCCCCCGGTGATGAATAGCATGTTCGCTGGCAAAAAGCAGTATCTGGGAAATAGGCATCTGTTTCTTGCCAAATTCAATTTTTGATTTAATTTTTTCTTCGGGTAATTGGTCGATAACGTTTATAACATAATCAAAGGATTCTTTTAATAGAGCCACCACCTCTTTTTTTGATTTTCCCTCAGCCTTAAAAGCGTCTTCAGGTTTAGGGGGTTTATCACCTTTTACCTTCGCAGCAAAAAAGAAATTACCACCTGCAACATGAAGTAATTGCTCAGCATAGGAAAAAATCTCCTTGGTTGGTTTAAATCCAAAATGCTCTTCTGGCATTAAATTGGCCGCTTCCATATAATACTCGGACACACTCTGCCAATTATTTTTTAAAAAATCCTTCCCTGCCATCAAGGGCGTAGTGCACAGAACCAGAACAAATAAACTGGTTACCGTTAGAATGGTTGACATCTTTTTATTTATCATTTTTGCCTCCTAAAAAGTTTTTTTGTAATGTCAAAAGTTTTTAAGGTAAGACTTTCAAAACCCTTTATATCGAAAGAATCATTCAAGAATTGCTTGAGGATTAACCTGGTTAACTAGAAAGTCAAAGAACAAAAAATATAATCGCTCGAACAACTGCTTTAAGCTCAACATGAGCTTCCATTTTTTTTATGAAACGTTTTATATTACCTGATGGTTTTGCAATTATAATAATATAGCAAATATATAATAATAATGCAAATAGGAATTAATTCGCCTCAATTCCTGAAGTGAGACTTTTTTTTAATATTCTCTCAAAAAATCGAAGGTTTTTAAAGGTTCATATACCTTAATTCCGGATTGCTTTTTAACACAAAAAATGGGCAGGCGCCAACATATTCCCAAAAAGATTATTATTCACCGCAGAGAACGCAGAGGTGTTTTAATATAAAATGTTATTCTCTGTGATCTCCGCGATCTTTGCGGTGCATTTTTTTCAAAAGATAGAACAGATGTGCCAAACAACCAAACACCAAACACAATTTTATCGTAACCCTTAATTTTTTTAATATATAAGGTAAAAAAAATAAATTTTTTTAATTCCCGAATTAAATAAATTAATATTTTGAGGCGATATTTTTAATATTTTTAATTTTACTGTTATTTTCCTGTGTCTTGGTATTTAAAAATTCGTCTGTCCCCTTATAATTTATAATTTATAATTTATAATAATTAAATAATTAATAATTAATGGTTAATTGGTAATGCAGGGCGGGGGGCCCCCGCCCTGTACTGGCCGGATTTACCGGGTGTCAATTGTTAGTTAATGGTGATTGCTTTTGGCTTTTTCTCTTCGGCTTTGGCAACGCGTAATTCCAGTACGCCGTTCTCCATGTTGGCGCTGATCTTTTTGGGATCAATGTTATTGGGAAGAGAGAAACTTCTGGAAAATGTTCCACTGCAGCTTTCAATCCGGTGATAGTCTTCTTTCTTTACTTCCCTTTCTCCTTTTCTCTCACCTTTGATAGAAAGGGTATTTTCATTAAACTCAATGTTGATGTCTTCCTTCTTAAGGCCGGGCACTTCCAGTTTGAATACGTAATCATCTTTGGTTTCATAGATATCGGTGGAAGGATACCATTGAGCCAGCGTATCGGTTTCTTTGTCGAAATCTTTGAAAAATGTATCTCCAAACAGCCGGTTAATCCTTCTGGGCATAGACATAAAGTCTCCAAACGGTTTCCATGTTACTAGATTCATTTTATTCCTCCTGTTAAACGTCTTAATTTATTTTCCACTCATATAATAGTATAATTTTTTCAATTTGTCAACAATCTGACAATATTTATATCAAAAATATGTGAGTATACCATTATCAAATTTATAGGTTATGCCGTTCCCTCTATTGGAATAGCTGGTATTGAATGGTTTTGCTATTCATCATACACTCATCAGTATCTATCTTTTGAAAAAATTTTATTTAAATTGTAAAATATAAAACACAAAATAAAACGGAGGTAAAAATGAAAGATGTAAGATTTTCTAAAAAAATTTTTTTCCCAGGAGGGATTCTACTGTTATTGCTAGCGTTCCTTATCGCTTCTAATCCTTCTTTTGCGCAGCAGACGGTCAAACGACCGATGGTGAAACCAGGGGTTAAAGTATTCAGAGATAATCTGACGATTAAGATCATAACGTGCCCCAAAAAGGAGGTGAAGACTGGGGAGAACCTTGGTGCAAGTTTCCAGGTTGTTGGCAGAAGCACGTTTGCATCTTCTCTCAAAGACATTGCAGTAGATATTATCTTAACGTCCAATCCAACATATCCTGTCCCTACTCCCTATGCGGTCTATTCTCCCAATTATTCGGACAATGTGCTGCTGAAAGGTGGGAGAGAACATATTTCGTTTACAGGGCCTGGAACAGTTAATGTGAAACTAAATGGCACTAATACCATCCCCACAGATACACCTCCTGGTGACTATTTCCTGGGAGCTGTGATTGATGCGGGAAACCAGGTAAAGGAGCTCAATGAGAAAGATAATGTGTACTTTTGTAAATTAAGGATTGGTGGAGCAGGGTCCTGCTGTGCATTACCTTTCACCGAATGGGACGGATTCACGTATGGTGTTGAGTTTGTAGCAGCCCACAGCGGAATCGCTGTTATTTCTGCTGGCAACGCTGACAGTGATCCGCGCGCTGCTGATGTTCAAATTACCATAGACAAAGATAATGCTGGAACAGACGTTAGAACTTATAGAGATTATACCGGTCATACGGTTACACCGGATAAATATTGGTCTACGGTTACTGTACCTTTTAAAAAAGGAGATGGTGTTACCATTACACCGAATAGATATACAACTGTTCACGCCAGAGTATATTATTTTGCAGATTAAAAAAGGAAAACAAGCAGATAAAATCAGTAAGTGCCATCTGTGTTGGATCGTGGCCAAATGAGGCCAAAAAAATCATAAAAAATACACCGGCCTATTGAATTATTGTTGAATTTCCAATAATATACTATATCGTTATGATTATGATAGAAATCGTTTTTTCCATCATATATCCATACTATACCCTGGAGGTAATACCATGATTTTATCGCGTGGAAACATTTCAAGAAGAAGTCTCATAATGATTCTTTTTTTATTGGCATTTTTTGTTGTTACGAATACAAATGGAGCGTTGGAAGCGGGGGAAGTGATTCACTCTACAAGCCCGGAGCAGCGCTTAGAATGGTACCAGGAACATGTGGCCATGAAGGAGCACTCCATGTTCAAGCACCTGCCGTGGCAGTTTCTCGGCCCCACCAATGTGAGTGGTCGAATGACCGATGTTGCTGTGGTGGCTCCAAAAGGTAAACATTACACCATTTATGTTGCTGGAGCATCCGGTGGGGTGTGGAAAAGTCTAAATGAAGGAACCACCTGGGAACCGGTATTCCAGTACGCTGCGTCAACGTCGATTGGCGATGTCACTATTGCCCCTTCGAACCAGGATATTGTATGGATTGGAACGGGCGAAGCAAACATTTTTCGCAGTTCAATGGCGGGTTCTGGTGTTTATAAATCCACTGATGGAGGCAAAACCTGGCAGCATATGGGACTGACTGGCACCCATACGATTCCCAGGATCATTATCCATCCGAATAATCCTGATGTCGTATATGTAGCAGGTTCTGGCCATGAATGGACGAATAATGAAGAGCGAGGCGTTTATAAAACAACGGATGGGGGGAAAACCTGGGAACAAATCCTCTATATTAATGAAAAAACAGGGGCTATCGACCTGGTCATGGACCCATCGGATTCCAGTACTCTCTACGCTGCTACCTGGCAGAGAATCCGGAAAAAATGGAATGATCCTAGGAATGAACCTGATTATGCCGGGAGCGCTATTTATAAAACCACAAACGCAGGTATAAATTGGAAACCAATCACCAACGGTCTACCCCTGGCAAAATATAGAGGAAGAATCGGCATTGATCTGTGTTTATCAAAACCCAATGTGCTGTATGCATTTATCGATAATTACGAAATTGCACGTAAAGCAGACCCAACGAAAGAGATGGATTCCTATGGACGACCAAAAGCTGACGTGATTAAAGGTTCAACTGTGTACCGCTCCGATGATAAGGGTGAAACCTGGAAACAGGTGAGTCAACCCAATCAATATATGGAACGTCTCTCTGCCACTTATGGGTGGGTTTTCGGACAAATTCGGGTCGATCCCAATGATGAGAACAAAATCTATGTGATGGGCATAGCGTTAAATGTATCGGAAGATGGCGGTAAAACATTCCGTCCATTAAGGGGAATGCACGTCGACCATCATGGGTTGTGGATCGATCCTGACAACTCCAATTACCTTGTGAATGCCAATGATGGGGGGGTGAGTATCTCTTATGACGGCGGCAATACATGGAAAAATTTCTATAATAACCTTCCCCTGGTGCAATTTTTCAATGTGGCATACGATATGGATGAGCCGTTTCATCTCTATGGTTCCATTCAAGACCACGGCAGCTACAGGGGGGTCGTAGACCTCAGCAGCGGTCGGAACAAGATTCCAGCGGTGGAATGGACCCGTGCCCCAGGAGGCGAGGGGAGCAGTCATGCCATTGACCCTACGGACCCTAATATCGTCTATTCCGCCAGCTTTTACGGTGCCATATCAAGAACTGATTTAGGAACCAATCAACGTGTTAATATCGTACCAAAAGCGGGCAAAGGGGAACCTTCGTTACGGGGTCAATGGGTGGCGCCTTTCATCATCTCCCCTCACAACCCGCGTATTATTTACCACGGAATGAATTTTCTTTTCCGATCGTTGAATCGAGGCGATTCCTGGGAACGGATGAGCCCTGACTTGACTTACAATGATAAAAATAAGCTGGGTGACATTCAGTATCAAACGTTATTTTCTATTTCCGAATCACCGCTTAAATTCGGGTTAATCTATGTGGGAACGGATGACGGCAAGGTTCATGTGACCAAAGATGGTGGGAGAGAATGGACCGAGATCATGGAGGGCCTGCCGGATAAAAAATGGGTCTCTGAAATAGTGGCTTCTACTTTTGACGAAGGAACGGTCTACATGTCGCAAAATGGGAAGCGAGATGATGATTTTGCCGCCTATTTGTGGAAATCCATTGACTATGGAAGAACATGGGAGGATATTTCCAATAATATTCCCTGCGGACCGGTGAATGTCATCCGGGAAGACCCAACGAATAAAGATATCCTCTACGTAGGCACAGACCTTGGGGTATATGTGTCAATAAACGGCGGCACCTATTGGCACCTACTGGCCCATAATCTCCCCACAACGTTTGTTCATGATCTGGTCATTCATCCGCGGGACAGCATCCTTGTGGCTGCAACTCACGGCCGGGGAATGTATGCCATGGATGTGAGCCATCTCCAAAAAATGACAAAAGTATTACTGGCGAAAAAGATGCATCTGTTTGAAACCATGCCAGCAAAACTCCCCCAGCAAAGATGGCGGCAATGGGTCGGTGGAATCAACGCGTTTATCTATTATTACCTGAAAAATGCTCAAAAGGTTAAACTGATTATAAAAGATGAATCAGGTAAAACCATAAAAAGTATAAAAGGGACCGGGGATGCCGGATTGAACATTTCGGAATGGGATTTAACGTCGACATTAACACCAAAGAAAAGGGATAAAAAAGAAGAACCGAAAAATAACTATGTAAAACCAGGTAAATATACGGTGGTGGTGACCGCTGGTTCAGTTTCCCTGGAAGGAACCATTGAAGTAAAGAAGTAAAAACAAAGGAGTGAATATGGCAGAAAACAAAGACATTCACAGGCGAGATGATTTTACCGATGAAGATTACAAAACGTTTGAGAAGAAACTGTTTTCACCTTCTACGCCTGTTTCCGAACTGGAAACAATCTGTATGACGCTTGCACATCTTCCGACAAAGCGAGCCCAGGACTTATTGGCCCTGTTTAAGGAATCCGACCGCGCCCATGAAGTGAAATGGCTGGATATGGCTGTGGAAGAAGGAGAGTTTCACTACCTTTCGCCTCAAAATGCACAGGAAGAAAGGGATTACCTGGCACTGAAGGTTATGCAAGAAATGTGGAACGAGCTGGTGGAGCTTGAGATAAAATTCAATGAGGCGACACTAAACGTGGATAAAATGGAAATCGAGCATGAAGCCATCAGGGAGCTGGTGAAAAAAGGAGCGATTGATGCGGAGGAAGAATTGGGATTAGACGATGCAAAGGTTTCTTTTGAGTCAAAAGCTGAAGAATTACACAAACAAATTGAACTTAAGGAAAAGATTTACGACCAGATAAAAGAGTCCATCAAAACAGAGAGATACAAAGATGTAGATCCAATGATTATGAAGGATATCCATTTCGGTTGATGGAGAAAAGGGGTAAAGAGGTAGGTACTGCACGTCATCGTTCAGGCATCTTTCGTAAATTACACCTCTACTCGTATCTCTTACCTCTCTACCTCTTTATCCTATACCAGTACGTATAAATCTCTTTAAATCCCAATTTGGAATACAATTTTAATGCGGGCTTATTGTCTAACATTACGTGAAGATACGCATTTTCAGCGCCTTTATTTTTACTCCAGTCTAATAAGTTCAACACAATTTCCCTACCGAATCCCCGGTTCCTAAAATTTATATTGGTAACAATATCGTAGAGGCCAACATATTTATCTTGAAGCACTGCAAGCCCACAAGAAATCACATGATCCTGTTCCCCAATGGAGGCGAAACATTTTTCAGTGACAATATTGTTTAATATTTTTTTTAATGCGGATTTATTTTGGTTTTTAATACCGGTCAATTGACAAAAACTTAACAGCCCTTTTTTCGAAAGAGTGTTTGATAAAACCGCTATTTGTGTCGGAGATATATCGCTGTCAGCCAATTCAAGAACCTGGACACTTGTGTGTGAGTCGAATATATATCCTTTTAATTCGAGAATTTGGTCAAGATTTTCCGGGTGCACGGATGGTGTTATTTTAAAGACAACATCAAGACCCCTGCGTTGATAAATCTCCTCACAGTATTGAATTTTTTCTCCTGTGTTTAAGGTGGAATAAAAGAGTGGATTTACGGAATTGGAGCGTTTCGTGAAACCATTGGCAAATCGCAGTGTCCACCCATCATACAGCATCGTTTGTAGAGAGGGCCAGGAATTTAAAGAGAGTTCTTCAATAACCTTTATCATTAAATGTGTTTTAGATCGTTTTTCTATCGGAAAAACCTATTGGGATGCCGTCTCCATTAAAAGCAGCCAGCATATAGGTATAATTTTTATCTTTGGCAATGAACTCATCATTATATGTGTATGTGCTTTCTTGGAGTTCTTCCCTGTAGATGGTTTTTAACTCCATGAATGCGCCGTGGTTCTCTTTTTTATAAATGATCATTCGTGAAACAGCCGCATCATTTATTGTGATATCGATTCTTCCAAAGTGTTTCTCTACTATCCAGGCCCGTTCCCTTACTCGGTTTACGTTAAAGGAATGTTCGGAAAATCGTTTGGGTTGATTTTTTGGAAAGGGAAGATTGCGTTTGATAATAAATCCGGCATTCCCGGTCATCCACAGGAAATGATCGCTTTTTAATGGATAGCCGTCTCTATCCAGACTCAAAAAAATAGTGGGATTGGGAAGATATCCAGCATTAGGAGCAGCTTTGAAAATGGCAGTTCCCTCATCCACTTCATCAAACATAGCAATGTACAGCATCTTTGCTCCAGCCTGCGTCCAATGGTAAAACTGGCGCCACATAAAATGACCACCGTTTCGGGGAATCGAATTCAGTTCTCCTTTGAGAGGTATCCCTGTTAATGGTAATGGAAAATGTTTCCCGGTGAATTGCATGAAGCCCATTTTTGAGGCGGAATTCTTCCATAAATTTGAGTTTGAAAAGCCGGGGAAGCATACCGGGAGATAATCTTGCCCCCGACTTTCTGTCAGTTGGATATCCCCAGCGATCATTTCTCGGCTCCACGTTTCTGCTCCCCCCTCATTTCTAAACCGGCCGACTGTCCAGGGGCTGATAATATCGAAACCAGCAAATATTTCTTCATATTCAGTTTTGGCATCCCGGGTTCCAAACCGCCAATAACCAGGGACACCACCCATTAATGTGACCCGATAATTGGGATTGGAATTATGTTTAAAAAAATCAATCACACTTCTCGCCTGTCCGATTGATCCAACGTTAATGAATCCCAATCCCCAGACAGCCACCACCGGGAGTCGCACACCGTTTTTATCGCGATGGTATTGGTAACAGGGGTGGTCTGGCAGTTTCATCACATCTACCTGGTACATCCAATCCTCTTTCAGCAATGGGGAGATATTCCGAATATTAGTGGTACTCACATCATACATTAGCACCACTTTTAGTCCGTATTGTTCCGCTCCTTTTAGCATATGTCTCAGTACATTGCCGCATCTGGCTTTGGACCTGTTGTCAAGGAGCTTATTGGTGAACCTTTGAAGAAAAACCCCGTCAATTCCGTAATCACGCATCCATTTACAGTGAAGCAGAACGGTTTCCTCAAGATTGGAAGAAAAAAAGCCTGCTTTTTCTCCATTGGGATAGAACCAATCATAATTCTCAGGATAGAAAAGCAACTCTTCGGGGTATTCCGAGTAATCGGGCCAGGTATCAATGGTAATCGTATCTGGTGTTGGTTCGGTTCCCCTCACGCACCAATGATACCAGAAGACATTGTTATCTACATCATCCCCGGGAGCGCCAAACCAACCCTGGTATCCACACATCACTTTGTTGTATAATTCATCTGTTTCATTATTTGTATTTGCACTCTTATTGTTATTATTATAGTTATAGTTGTAGTTATCATTGTAACTTGAAGAAAATACCATTCCCCCCAAAAAATCAAGAAACAGGAAAGCCGTCATAATTAGCAGCAGTAAAAACAAAAAGAATGAAACGTTTTTCTTTAGAATCATAAGAGAATTTTACATAAAATATGACTTTTTTTCAACTGAAAAGCAACGAGATTGAGTCCTTTTGGTGGAGGATTTAATTTAACGAATAAAATATTCCTGCAGCTTTTTTCCTATCTCGTGAATGGTTGGGTGATTTTTGAGGGCAAAGCCGTACGAATCGATTAACATGGCATTGTCCTGTGAATGCATACCCTCAAAATGGGTTTTCCCATAACAGCGCCTCTTCGTTCCCCCCGATTTGAGGTCAAATCCATGGTTTGAAAGCAGTACCAGATCCGGAGCATTCTCCGTGTATGGGCCTTCATATATCTCCTCTTTGTAAAAAACATCTTTGATGACTTTTTTGCTTTCAATTTCCAGTTCCAGGAATTTTTCTTTGATCTCTTCTCTAAGTTTTTCATAGTCGATCTTTTTTATACGACCCCTTTTGTATTTTCCTTCCAGATGGACATATAACCGCGAGGGATCAAGGGCGAATATTTTGGTTCTCTCTGTCATATTTTCTAATATTTTGGATTTTTCACCTTCAGTTTCACCTCCCAGGTGCAGGTAACCCCATTCTTTCAAATATTGAGAGAGGTAAACTTCCTTTTTTACGTTGACAAATCCATGATCGGAAAGGATGATAAAAGGGATACCCCTATTTTCCATATCAGCCGTCATTTCCCCGATGATGTGATCCACATGCCTGTAATAATCCAGGAATTCCTGGTAATACGGCGAGTTGGGATTATCCGCAGCATTAAATAGAAAGTGGTGCAGTCGGTCGGTGCCAGTGATGATGAAGAAAAGCAGGTCCCATTTCTCTTTTTTTTCTATCCTCTGGTAGAAGCGATAACGAATACCAAGGATCTCATGGAGGGCATTTAAGAATAATTTTTTGTCACTTTTCTCTTTTGCCATTGTTGAATCCACATCCACCTGGTAACCCATCCCTTTTAATATCGGAAGCAAATGGGGGGGATAGACGGCTCTCTTCAGGTCTGGGACCACAAAGCCGGAAACCAGTATACCGTTTAATGGTCGTACCGGATATGTGTTGGGGAGATTGATGATAATGGACCTCATTTTTCGATCGCCAATCATCTCCCAAACCGTTTTGACCGGGAGGGTGGGAAAGAAAGGGAAGATGTAGGAATAATTACTCCGATCTATTTCCATAAACCCGTAAATCCCGTGTCCCCCTGGATTCACTCCCGTCATAAATGAAGTCCAGGAAACAGATGATATTTCCGGCAGGGGGGCCTGGGTTTTTTTCAATTCGTATTTCTCGATTAATCCTTTAACATTTGGCATAATGCCTTTTTGGGCAAAATCGTTTATGAGTTCGTATGGAACACCATCGATGCCAATAACCATAAATTTCTTTTTCTTTTGAAAAAACATCCGGCTCCTACCTCACAATTAATTTATAAAAAAGAGTTAAACAATTCATTCACATTTTAAAGCATACGTTTAAAATCATCAACGACTTTATAAAAAAAGTTTTCTCTTTTCTCAGTTATTTTTTCCCATGTAAATAAACGGGTGGTTTCTCTCGCATGGTTTCCTAATTTTTCTCTTAATTCTTTATCCTGGACGATCATTTTAATGGCTCTGGAAAACTCAATTATATTCTCTTTTGGCACCAGTATTCCTGTTTTCCCATCTATGATCGATTCTTCCAGTCCCACAACTTTTGTTCCGATGACTGGTTTCCCCATGGCCGCAGCTTCCGTTGCAACAAGCCCCCACCCTTCCACTCGTGACGGAACACATACGGCCATACAATGACTGATTAATTCCAATTTTTGTTTTCCTTGAACCCATCCAACCATTTTAACTTTTTTATTTAATCCGAGTTTTTCGATTCGTTTTTTTACTTTAATCTTATCGATTCCATCTCCTGCTATCACAAGAGGGATATCTACTTGTGCCAATCTATAGGATTTGAGGAGGATATCGATACCTTTATGAGATATATCCAGTCTACCTATATATAGAAGATATTTTTCATGCTCAGAATTTATCGGATATTCAAAGAATTCATCTGAAACCCCTCCTGGTAAAATATCTTTAACTCTAACTTCTTTTGTATAATCGAAGGCAATTTTTTGTACTCCTTCAGACATCGTCAATAAATAGTTACATTTTTTTAGTTGTCTCTTTAATAAAAATCGTGTAAGTGGTTCAAGTGCTTTTATTTTACTGGGAATACTAAAGAATTCAAGATTTAATTCTAAAACAACTGGACAATTTCCTTTAAGATTTTTCATTATCGGAGCATACCTGTCCCAGGGAATCAGGATCAAATCATAATTTTTGAAAGAATTAAAAAAAGAAATAATAATGGAAAAGGATAATCTATTAATAAATTTATGTTTACTCAACCCTTTCTGGATGTATTTAATCCCATCAATTTCAGCGGATTTAGTTTTCCCGGATAACAAACCAGTTAAGCAGGTAATTTCATGCTGCTTTGACATTCTTTTAAAGGTATCGTGGAGAAGATTGGCTAAACCACCATGGGAATATGGATTATGAATATTGCCATATTGAATTGAGAGTATTTTCATTTTATTAAATTATTTTTATCAATGTCCCTGAATCTTTTTTAGTAATTTTCTTTTTCTTAAGAATGAATAAATTAATCTCAATTTATCAACAAAATAAGAAAAAGGCAGTAGGAATACGGGACAATGTTTTTTATAGTAGTGGAAGCTATGCTTTAAATTATTATAGGTATTTTTCCTGAAAAACGATCCTAGAAATTCAAAGAAATTTTGATTCGTATATGTGGCTCCTTTGCCGGTCAATTCCAGATGGGAATAGACAATTGAATCCCACGAAATATAGGTCTTTATATTATTTTCATTGGCCCTTAAAACAAAATCCAGATCCGCTTTATACTGGGGGAGTGCTTTTTCATCAAAATATCCTATCTTTTTAAATATTGAAACCGGGACAAACATACCTCTTCCCATCAATAGAACACTCTTATGCAAACCGGTTAAATTTTTTTTATAAAGATCAAATATTTTATGATATCGAACGGATTTGGCTTTCCACCAGATCATTTCTTTGACCCCTGAAAAATATATCTTATGCGGTTTTTCTATAGATAGATTTAAGGAACCGATGATGGCATCCGGATGCTGTTGGTTCGCTTTCAGAAGGGTGGAGACGTATTGTGGATCAATTTCTGTATCATCATTCATTAGCAGTAATGTTTCAGCATCATTCTTAATTGTGAATTTTATTCCTTCATTCACAGATTTTGTCCACCACCAGTTACCATCTCCCCTCACAACATCAATGTCCGGGAATTGAGTCTTCAGCATCTCTAACGTACCATCGGTTGAACCATCAACAACAACAATAATAAACAAATCAACATCATGGACAACCTGGCCTTTCAGCTGCTCCAACAGTCTCTTAAGATAATACTTTCTATTATAGGTTGGGATAACAACAGCGGTTTTTTTTATGGACCCGGTCATTGAATCATTTAATATAGCCGAGAGATTTCAACATTTTAGTGCTTTCGTCATCGATCTTAATATCGGAACTCCCAAGCACCCCATTGGGTAAATCCTTCTCTATATGCAGGTTAAGGATGTCATTCAACCGTTTATACAATTTACGATTTTTAAACGTGAGATCATTTTCTTCATTCGGATCAGCGGTCAAATTAAAAAGCAAATTTTTTTTAGGATTAATAATGCTTCTGATTAATTTCGTGTCTCCCATCTGGACACTTATAAGAAACTGATTGGCATTTGGTTTTTTTTTATCTTTTAAAAGATCGTAATGTCTCCATTCTGCAAAAACAGCCGTATCAGAAACATCTTCCTCTAACCGATTTTTCCCTTGTCCCGTCGGTATTTGTGGGAGTGATAGTAGATCGAGAAGTATCGGAACAAGGTCAATAGTAGATACCACATTCTTTTTTCGATGGCACGAACCCAGTCCAGGAATATGAATAAACATAGGTACATGCAGCACTTGCTCAAACAGCAGCAAGTGGTCAAATAGGCCTTTTTCACCAAGATATTCACCATGGTCAGCTACCACTGCCACAATCGTATTGAACGCCACCCCAGAATCCTTTAAAAATTTCAATAGTATTCCTATTTGTTGATCCGTTTCAAACACCTCGGCTCTATAACTCTGATAAATATGATTTTTTTCTATTTTTCTAATATTTTTTTTGGTAATCGGGGAAAGCGTTGATATTTTTAATTTTTGATAGATTTTCTCATCACAAACATAGGGCAAATGCGGATCGAAGTAATGAACCCATAGGAAAAATCGCTGGGCACCTTTGGAAGCGTGCCATTTTTGTGCTACTTTTTTTATCCATTTGCCAGCCGTTCGAGTCACCTTATTCCCGTTTCCTCCCTTGTCTTTTTGACCGTGACGACGATCGGGTTTGATACGTCTGAAATACTCAAAACCCCTGTTAAATCCATACTTTTTACTTAACGGCCCAGCAGAAACGATGGCTGCTGTTGAAAAATTTTTCCTTATCAGATGCTCAGACAAGGTAACACTATTCTCCGCAATTTTCCCTGGAACCGCCTGACCATTAAAAATGATACCGTGAGTTGAGGGGTGCTGTGACGTTAGGAGTGATGCATGAGAAGGTCCAGTAAAAGGTGCGGTTGCATACGCTTTTTCAAAAAGAATGGCACTTTGAGCAAGACGATCTATAGTAGGCGATATGACATCAGGATATCCATATACACCCAAGTAATCGACCCTCAGTGTGTCAATCGTTATCAGAATCAGGTTGAATTTTCTATTTTCCAGGTCTCTTTTTTTTTGAGACAAACCGAACCATTTTGTTCCAATCCAAATAAGTATCATTAGAGAAACCAAGGATATACCTGATATAAACAAAAATTTCTTTTTCATTTAGGACATTGCCCCTATGTACAATATTTTTTTATGATTTTTTCTAGTTTTATTTGATTAACTTCAAGAGAATATTTTTTTAATGCAATTTGATAGGCGTTTTTTATTTTTGTTTGATAAAAATCCTTATTATTACCCTTCATTACATTTAAAATTTCATTTTTAAAGTCTCCCGCTCTATCGGCAATAATAATTGAGTCTTCATGATCAATTCCTTCAGCACCTTTGGAGGTAGATATAACCAGGGTTTTTAAAGCCATCGCTTCCAACATTTTTATCCTGGTGCCACTTCCGTTTAATAATGGAATGATTGAGATTTTTGCTTGAGATATATATTTGTTTATATTTTCTACTTTTCCAACGGCATAAACATGTTTCAAATGTTTATGTTTACTTTTTATCATTTCCAATAATTCCCTTGATCTATCTCCGGCAATGATACATTTTGTCAACTTACTTAACTCATCGCCCCAAACATTCTCCAGGAACCAGGTTAAACCAAGTTTATTGTGATATGCATCAAAACTCCCGGTCATTACGATATAGTTATCCTTTTTTCCCAGAAGGTGATATCTTGAAAAATCGAGAAAATTGGGAATGATATGCAGTTTTTTTTCACATACAAATTTTTTATGAAATAAAAAATCATTGTTAGAAACCACAATAACAGCATCTGCCTTATTGAAAAAAAGTCTTTCATGAAAATATTGCAGTAGAAAATTGGTATATTTTTCTACCTTTTTTATAAACTTTTTATCGGGTCTCTTTATGGTTAACTCAGATTGTGAGTTTTCTGTTCCCAAAACAACTGGTATTTTTAGATTTTTAAAAAATGAAATATATTGACCGATAAAATAACAATCCAAGAAAACGATATTTATCTTTTCATTAGCCACCAATTTTTTTAATAAAGACATCAGTTTTTTATTTTTTTTGAAAATCTTAAAATACCTAAAAATGATATTTAATTTGTCTGATTTCTGGTTGAATTCATAATAAGATACATTTTTAATCTTAAAATGGTTTAAATCTATTTTATTTTTATTTCCTATTATGGCATGAACCTTATATCCTGAAACAGATAACGCTTTTAATATGCCATACCGTCTTATTTCCTCTCCCCCGTAAATAGGGAAAGGAGATACTTCTGTGAAATATAAAATATTCTTCATTTTAATTTTTTTAAATTATCTCTTCCATTTCCCGGTTACTAATTTATAACATATTCGTCTTACCAGAATCCAGAACCATACAAAGGGCTTTTTTTTATAAAACCTGGTTTCATAAATCCCCTGGATTTTCCGGTAAATCGTTGAGACAATCAAAGAATAGCGGTTTGTGGAATATCTCCTGGCTATTTGTATGAGTTCCTTATGTCGTGTTCTGGTCAACCTCAACGTCTTAGTTTCTTCATATAATCGAAGAGCAGCAAAAAGATCATTAACTTTTTGGTAATTTACACCATTATAGAGCATACCAATAAAAAAATTGGCATCAAAGGTACAGATAAATTGCTCATCCATGAGGGTTTCCTTGTATCTATCCCTACGGAAAAAGGAGGAAGGCTGCAGGATATGGTAATCCAGGTAGAGAAGTTCTTTGAGATTGATATGGTCTACATGATAAAGTTTCAGTTTTTCCCCTGTTTTTGAAATGACAGGCCCATCTGCTATTAAAAGTTCCAGGCCCGGTTCTTTTTCGAAATAAAAGCATACCTTTTGTAAAACCTCCGAGTGGACATAGATATCATCTGAATTCAACCAGGAGTAGATATCTCCCCTGGCCATCCTGAAACCTTTCTTCAGGGCATCCACCTGACCTCTATCTGTTTCACTTCTCCATCGGAAACTGATACCCAGGCAATGATTCCATAAAAAATCATCTTTTTTTTTCACATAATAGTTTAAGTTATCTTTTTCAATGACGCTGCAATTTTCTTTAAGTAGGTTTTCATATTTTTTTATAATTTCCACTGATTGATCGGTTGAATGTCCATCCATAACAATATAGTCAATATAGAATTCTCCTCTTTGAGAAAGAACCGACTGAATGGTTTCTTCAATGAATGGCCCCTGGTTGTAAGAGGGAGTAATGATACTTATTATTGTTTTATCCGTTTTTCTCAACGATTATTCCTCTTCAAGATTCAAGTTTGATTGCAGAAAACAATATTGCCAATTCACGGTGCTCGATCTTTTTAAATTTCAAATATTTTAAAATGACTGTATTACTGCCTTTTTGGAGTCTTATGGGTACTTCGAATTTAAAGAATTCTCCTTTTTCATTACAGAAGTTTAAAGGAGGAATTATTTTTTTTATTAATTTCCCCCTGTAAAATACCTTTATTTTTTGTCTTTTTAAAAAGTTTTGAATTTCAAATATCAATTTACCACTTATACTTTTATCCGATTCAATAATTATTTTACTCGAAGAGCCAGATGCCCATCTTATAGGAACATGCAAATTCTTATCCGGATAAGGACCTTCAGGATTTTCAAAACCCTTTAACAGTATTATTTGTTCATTACTAAAAATATCATTTTTTTGAACTTTATTTAATTTTATAAATTCTTCAACTTCATCAAAAAAAGATTCACCTTGCTGTCGGATTTTCTCATACAAGAGCTGCCTGGCGTATTCATACAGCTCTATATCCAGTTGATTGTATCCTTTTATCATTTCAATGGTAGCTCCTGGGATATTTTCCCTAGGGATTTTGCTGGTGGTTACATTTTGGCGGGTATAAAAAGGCCAATCCCAGCCAAATTCTCTTTTTAATAAAATAAGTGTCTCATCAAAGTTTTCACTTAATCCAACGACTGCAAAATATTTATCCAGGTTTTCTTTTGCGATTTCTAGCATATTATTGTCATTAATTTCGATATTTTGAAGTAGAGGTATACCTGAATTATTAGCAAACATTTTCCCTGAAATTTTCCTGGTCTGCAAATTCGGAGCGTTCCAGTTCTTTACAAAATCTGCAAGGCTAACATTTTTTTTTGCAATCTCGTTATAAAAAGGATGATCCGTTTTACCCAAAATGTAGTAATATTCCGATAAAACTCTATCTATTGGGTCCCTGAGAATTGTAAAATATACGAAAGGTTTAGATAAAAAAATATGCCATCCGAATTCAAAATGGCCCCTTATCAAATCTATCCTCTTATTCTTTAGTTTTTTTTTAAAATCTTCAAAAAGAACCTTTTCTTCTTTAGGAATATAGAAAGATAAAATATTTGAATATTCCCGATTAAGAACCTGATTTAGGGTTGTACCGGCAGTTTTTACCAGATGTAAAAAAATAACCGTTCTCACTTTTTTTTTATTCATAATATGCAAAGCTCAAATTGGCTACAAATATCCGAGAGATTTAAGCTTTTTTTTATCTTTTTCGGACAATGGAGGTTTTTTATCATCATCAGAAGTATGCTTTAATCCCTTCCGTTTGCAAAAAATTCTATATTTTTTAATTATATTCCTGAGTTCACGACGCTTCTCTTTATTTGATATATTATGTTTTTCTTTTTTATCGGTAGATAGATCATACAGTTCTTCTCTGATAATCGGTCCCCAGATATTTACGTGTGATTTTTTTTTTCTTTTTAGGTCGTTGCCGTTTTTTATCACATTTGGGCGCTCCTGGGGTTCTAACCATTTTATTGCGGTAATGTATTTCAAATTGTCTTTAATAACCGCACGAATTAAATTTCTGTCTTCTAAAAATAATTCAGAAATAAATGGTTTGGACGGTGGAGTAAAATAGAATCCCCTCTTTTTATATTTAAATAAAGATGTACCATCAAAATCATTTCTTTTATGAGAAATTTCCATTAATTCAAGTATGGTTGGCAGAATGTCAACGGTGGAAACGAGTGTATTAAAGCGTTTTGTACGAATACTGCCAGGCGCCCATAAAATCAGCGGAATATGAAGAGACTCATTATACAATGTCCATCCATGCGCAACATAATTGTGTTCAAGGAATTCTTCGCCATGGTCGGCAGTAATTACCACAAAGGTATTATTGAGTAAGTGATACCTTTTAAGTCTATTAAAAAGTAATTCGATGGATTGATCAACATGGGCAATTTCAGCATCATATCTCAAAACCATGTCTTCAAAACGTCCGTCTCCAGGTCCGAAGCCTTCCTTTATCAGTTTTTCACAATTCATCCGCACATATTTATAGAGGTGGAGCGACCCGGGATATAACCGTTGGGCAAATTGTAAGTAGAACTTTTTGGGGGGCTTATAAGGGCCATGTGGGTCCAAAAAATGGAGATACATCATGAATTTCTGTCCTTCGTCTTTACATTTTTTTATAAATTCACCCGCCCGCCTTGAGAGTTTCGGCCCATTTCTACTAATACCTCGTGATTCACAATACCAAATTTCTTTAAAACCCCTGGTGAAAGCCGGATTTTTTAGTGCATAGCTGTTACTAAAAAAACCCGTGTTATAGCCTGCTTCTTTGAATAATTCTCCAATATTTTTTACTTTACTCGAAGGTTTGGCACCCCAGCCGACACTATGCCCGCTCGAAGGCAACCGTCCTGAAAAAAGGACAGAAACGGATTCCCTGGTAAAGGAGGAATTTGACATGGCCCGTTCAAAAACCATTCCATTTTGAGCTAGGGAATCGATAAAGGGAGATGTGTTGCGGTGATAACCATAACATCCTAAATGATCGGCCCGAAGCGCATCTATATTGATTATTATTAGGTTGTATTTGTTAAGATTGCCGGTAATATCGGATTTGGGTAACGGAAGTGATATATAGAGCAAAATAAGAATGACTCCTACGATTAGAATTAAGACAGCGCCTGTAAGGAAAATTGTTTTTTTGGTATCAAACATTTTTTCTTCCTATTGAATTAAATCCTTATTTATTCAATGGTAATCCTTGAATATAAAATTGCGAATTTTCTTTTATTTTTTTTCTTTTCCCACTTAGAATATTTTAATAATATTTTATTGCTACCTTTTCTTAATTTAATTGGAATTTTAATCGTTTGAAATTTTCTTGTTTTTTTTAAAAGAATACTTCTAATCATTTTACCATTTATCAAAACGTTTAATGCCTGCCCATTATGCAAGAAATTACGTACAACCAAAATAAGAACTCTATCCATTTTCTCTTCTGATTGAACAATAATTTTACTTTCAGGTCCCAAACCCCATCTAACTTTTGGCAAATTTCGCTTCGGGTTGGGGCCCTTAGCTCGTCCGAAATTTACAATCGTCTTAAATCGGACAACAGAACTATGAAATATATGATGTTTAATTCCCACCACGAGCCTTAGAAGTGGGATGTTTATGTTGCAATAGGGTATAGAGACCTGCCAGTTGTGTCTCGGGATTATGCGGAAAAATCTTTTTGGTTTATTCGCAGGTAATACAAAGTCAGGCGAGTTGATTGCCTCCATTTCATTCATTGAGATAACAAGAAAATCCAATCTGTTTTTTTTGATGATTTCGGTTTCCCCTCCTTCTAACTCGGTGCTTTTGATTGGAATCACTTCCCGGGAAAAATCTCTTCCAAAAAATGAATAATCCCAGTCATCAACGGTGCAAATATGGCCAATCCTGCTCCCCGGTAGGGTTGCTTCCTCAATGAACTGAAGAAATGGAACCAGTCGTTTAGTAGCAGCACTAGCCCCTGCTCTTTTCTGATAATGATTCGCATTTAAAACACTAAAAGCAACTTTTTTTACTTTAACGGGCAAAAGGGGCTTTTTTCTGTTCTTTACAGAAGCATTTACAGATGTAATCGCTGCTGCTAATGATATACAGCTAGCTGCAATAACTATTAATGTCTTATTCTTAATTTTTGTAAAAGAAACTGCAATAGGTGCAATAAATGCCATGGGCAGGATAAAATAACGTCCTTTATTGGCATCGTATTTTTGCATGAAGCAGATAAATATGAAGAAAAAAACAGCAATAAAAGTATATATCCATCTTTCATCGATGGCTGATTTAAATTTATAAAATGCTCTCAGGAAAAACCAGGCCGCGGCAGGAAAATAGAGCAAAAAGCCTATAACGCCGAACCATCCGAAATCTTCATGATAAAAGCGTTTAAAATTGCGTCTGGAACTAAAAGAGAATAATGGAACAAAAGAATACTTCCTTATCATATCTGGGGTTGAAAAGTATCGTTTACCAAAAGAGTCCCTTTGCTCAAATAAATAAGATTCCAAAGGTTCGGGAAGGCCCCTGAAATCGCAACCATCGTATCCATATCGAAGGGCATTTAAAAATATTTTTTCTATATTTTTTTCCCCAGAGAGTAGATGAATTTTTTCTGTAGGTGAAATGGGATTCCCATAGGTTTGAAGATTTTGAAAATAATTATATGATCCAAACAGCAGCATACCAACAAAACAAAAAACACACCAACGGGCATAAAAAGAAAATTTTGTTTTAAACGTTCCTAACAGAATTAAGGATGCGATGCCTGATGCTGGCAGTATATAAAGAATGGTAAGTTTCGTACCCACAGCCAATCCAAATGCAATGCCTGAAAGAAGCAATTTCCTGTCATTTTTTTGTTTTAATCCTGAATGGAAAAAATAGAAAAAGCCAATAGCAAATAAAGTAACCACCAGATCATTTTGAGTGGAAGATGATTGCAATACAACCATAGGAAGACTGAGATAGATTAAAGAAGCGAATACAGAACTCCTTTGTCCATTCCCGAGAATTCTGGCAATGAGATAAATAGCCAGACCAATCCCACAGTAAGCGATCCATTGGACCATATTTGCCAGGATGTCGCTTTTTAATAAGGTAACACTCCATAGAATAATAATTTCAGCATTTGGAGGCAATGCGTTTTGAGTCCATTTATGCGTATAATAATGATGCAAGGAACCATGCTGAAGCCAATATCCAACCCTTGACATATGGTATGTCATACTATCCCAGTTATTGGGGGGGACATAAACTGAAAGAAAAAGGTTAATAAGGGCTGTCAACAAAATAACAGAAAGAAGTCCTATCAAAAGCCATTTTGGTAAATAATCAACTCCAATTGAAGATTGCCCGTCATTCTTAATTTCGATCTCTGACGGATTAAAATGATTTCGGAATTTGAATTGAAGTCCCCATGAGGCCAGTGCAAAAAAAGTGTGAATAATTAAATAACCAGGAGCTGATATGAAAGAAAACGCTGAAAGTATGTATGTACTTAAAACAATGTTTGCCGCAGCAAGAAGAATAAACGCTAAAATCTTTTCAAAATTGTTCGTTAGTCTCAGTATTTTTAGTTGTTTTCCAGCAGATATTGCCACCAGGGCTAATGAGACCATAAATAAAATAAATTTCATATTTATTTTCCCTCTTTGTCTTACTATGTTGTTATGTATCCCCGTTTTTGAATATTATTCCTCTTCCTTTCTCCCTTCCATAAAAAGGGAATCAGGCTTTCGAATTTTTCCCTCCTCTATATCTAGCTCATACGAGTTAAAATTACAAATACGGCTTTCATCGGCCCGGTATACTCTGACGTCTTTAAATCCTGAGCGTTCGAGTAATCGTTTTAAGGAAAACCGATCATACATCCAGCGGTGAATTTCTCCTGAATTTCGAAAAAGTACCTCTAAAAAAGCAGTCGCTGTTTTTTTCCCCAAAAACAATTTCACCAGTCTCTTTACCAGGGTTTTCATAAGCTTCTTTTTTTTTATTCCAGGTCTTTCTTGCGGCCCCTGGGATTCTGTTATCCAGAACAGTTCAGCCTCCTGACCAATCCGTGTCCTGATGAAATTTTTATTGTTTAAATCTTTTTTTACCAGGAATTTCACCATTTCTCCACCAGGAGAGCTGCGAGTGATTTGATCCAGCAATTCCAGAAGCATCCAATCATAATCGGCTTCCGCCCCGGGGATATTGTTGATAGATGCGTCTAATTTTTCAAGGTAAATTCGGGCAATGGCTTCCAGGTCAGGGACGACGATCCTTATTATTCCATCTTTTTTCAGTACCCGTTTCATTTCTTTTAATAGAGCTCTGGCCTGATCCGGGGATAAATGTTCCAGGAGATGTGAAGAATAGACGGCGTCAAAGGTTTCTCCTGGATAGGGAAGCCCTTTTATTATATCAACGTGTTTTACATGAGGAGAGCTGGGCCGAAGGTCTATATTTTCCCAATCCGGATGGAAACAATTTCCACATCCAATGTTTAACCATCTCATTTTTTTTCTCTCTTTTTCCTGTGAGACCATTTTTCAAAATATCTTGTAATTGAAGGATTTGAGAGTTTTCTTGCAGCTTCTATCCATTCATTATGGTGGTGCTTGAAGTCCTGCCTAAAATGCTTATATAATTGGGAAAGGTTATATTTTTCTGCCAGTGGTAATGAATAGGCTTCATTCTGATCTTCTGCAATCTGGAAAGAACCATAAACCTTCGCTTCTTCCCTGGAAGGATCCGTAATAAACAATCGAGTGTTTTCAAATATAATATTTTCTATCGCACTAAAATCAATGTTATTTTCCGTGATTTTTTCAGACAGCGTTGCCATTGCCCTCTGTTGAATTTTCCCACCCCAATGAATCACTTTTCTGTCTTTACTGTCTTTCAGGATTGCTTTAAATTGACCGTTTTCGGATATATACTTTATAACACCGCCGTGATCTGCTGCGGTAAACATCTCTATAATTGGGATAATATAGGTTTCTTTCTCGAGTCCATGAGGAGTCTCAGGTGAAAAGAAAAAAGTTTCAAGGGTGTCCGACCTTTTATGCTTTAGACTTCTTTGGAGTCCGAAATAGAAACCGTTTATTGCAAAATCGTTCCCTTTCATCTCCAGTAATCGACTAATTGATCGCTGCAAAGTGCCATTCCAGCCAATGTCCACCAATGCAAACGTCCCATCTTTTGCCAGGTTTTCCTGCTGCAGGTAACCCAGCGTGTTTTCCCTATATATTTTTATTCGACTTTGAATCAGGTCCCTTACTTCACTTGCGAATAAAACAGACTGAAAGTGGTTCAATTCTTTTCTTTCCAACGGTTCATCTGCATCGTCAAACCCATATTTCTTAATAACATGTTTTATCTCTTCAGGTTCAATATTAATGCGATTCAGAATGATTCGAGGGGTAATGATTGAAGTCGGTGCTAAAATCCATTCCAGGCTCTCATTATCAAGCTCCTTCATGGCCGGGAACAACAGGGATTGGCGGGAAACGTAAAGATAATGGAATTGAAGGGAAAGATGGAATATTCGGTTTAATATATTTGCAATTTTATACATAATCTGGCCATCCCGTGCCATAAAATACAACCGGGTTAACCCAAGTGCTTTCGCCCTTCCCAGGCACCAATGGACATAAGCAATAATTAATGGAGCAGACACATTGATGGTTGTATCCCAGATGATTTTTTCATTCTCATTTTTATAAGGGCACTGGAAACGGGCTTGTTTCATTAAACCTGCAATAGTGGATCGGCTGTAATGATATCTCGGATCATTAAAATAATTTCTTTCATATCTTGTAAGCAGACTCTCATTAAACCAGGCGGCTTTGATGCCCAAACGTTTGGGGATGTTATAATCACTATCTTTGTTATCTCCGATATGCATCCATTTCTTTCCAGGAATATTCTCCTTTTTTTTTATCAATTGAAACATACTGCCAGTCGACTTCAGGAAATTATGTGTCGATGAAAGGTAAAGCCGGTCACATAGACCTTCCAATCCATTATTTTTTAAAATTTTTGAGATAAATTTTTCCGAAAAGTAGGTATCGGAAACCAAAATGACGTTTAATTTTAAAGTCTTCTTAAAGTCCCTGATAATATCAATGACCTGTTTGATAGGTATAATACTCTGTTCTTCCAATTCCAATTCCATTTTTTGGATCGCCTGCGCTTGTGCTTTGGACAGGGTCATATTTGACTGCAAACGCGCATAGATTTCATCCAGTGTCACTTCCTGTTTAAATCCTTTTTCTTTTCTCAGTTGAAATTCGCTTTCGATCCTTGCTTTTGCAAAATGGTTGAATCTTTCGCCCCTCTCTTCCATGTGCAATTTCAATTTCTTTTCCAGGGCATAGAAGAGATCTGTCGGTTGTGCAAATGTCCGTGTTAATAAGGTGTCGAATAAATCGATGGACAGTAATTCCGCTTTTTTTATCTGTCTTCCCAGGTGCATGATTTGGTGGTTCATACGATTCCTCTTCGTTGTATTACCCAACAGTTATCTTGATACGACCATTGAATAATTCTTCCGGTCAACCATTCCCAATTAAGTCCCATAAGATTTATAAAAGGATATCCTTTTTTTTTATTATAAAAGAGTTTCTTTGTAAAGGGGAAATTTTTTACGATCTTTTTTAAAATTTTTATCCCATTGGGAGGTTTTCCTACATCAGTTAATTCATTCCTGTAGGCATTGGGATTAGCGGTCACCTGGTGGCCGTGAATCCGGTACCCTCCCAGGAATGAATAAACTTTTACTAAATCAGTATGTTTTGCAAATTCCAGCCATAGATAAAAATCTGCTGCATATTTAAATTGGCAGTTAACGTTTCCCCCTGCCTTTTTCCAAAGGGACCGTCTCCAGAATGTTGATTCCTGCTGGATCCAATTAAAACCATAATCCAGGAATTTGACGTCATAATATCCCCGTTTCAGGAACTCCTGGGAGTATGCCCCTGGGAATAAATCCCACCCGGTTCGACTTCCATAATGGTTGTAAGAGTTTGGAACGCCCGTAATCCAATACACATCAGGGAACTTTTTGAAAATCTGGACGATGGTGTTAAAGGCATTGGGATGATACATGTCATCAGTGTTAATCCAGGCCATTACGTCACCAGTCGTTTTGGAAAAGCCCCTGTTAATTGCATCATACATACCCTGGTCTTTTTCAATGAAATATCTAAATTCGATTGTATTGCATTTCGTTTTAAATCTGCCCTGTTTAACGTTTAAGTCCCATTGTTTCAAAATATCCAGGACCTCTGGCCCTGAACCGCCATCTTGTATTATATATTCAATACTAAAATCCCCTTTTTGATTCAAAACACTTTCAATGGTTTCGTTTAGATAAGTGGCTCTTTGAAAACTTGGGGTAACAATTGATATTTTCATTTAACCATATAATATATGTTATATATTAGATATGTTTCTATAGAATCTTCATCAACTTATCTTTTATTTTTTTTGGTTGTATTCGAAAAAGTAGAATGATGACGAAAACCGGTATAAAACGGATACAACGTTTTATTATCTTCTTTAATAGTCTCAAGTTTGACACATTATTGGTGATTGCATCAACTATTTTCTTTTTTGAAACTGCAATAAATATCTTTTTTACATTTGTACCTAATGTGGCGTCAAGTTCAACCTCACATTTTCCATTTGGTTTTATTTCATTTCTATTATTATTTTGAAATCTTTTTTCATTAAGCAGCTCTTTAAATAATGCCAAATAGTTTTCAGCTTGATGATGCAGTGCAAATCGTTGCTCGATAAGTTTTCTGCAATTTTTTCCCAATCGTTCTCTTTTGGAGGGATCAAGGAGCAAGCCAAGGATAGCTTCACCTAGTTTTTTTGAATCGATATTGGCAGCGATTGCTCCTGTCTTTCCATTTTCTATCATTTCAGGTATCCCTCCGACATTAAAGGCAACAACAGGGGTTCCGCAGGCCATTGATTCCAGCATCGTATTGGGGAGGTTGTCTTCCAATGAAGGGAGGACATACAGGTCGGCAGCATTATATGCATCTCGTATTTTTTCATCCGAATGGATATAGCCCAATGATTTCACCTGAATGCCTAGCTTATTAAGATTTTTGTTGGGCTCTCCAAAACAAAGGATATTAATCATATCTCTTTGCATTAACTGTTTAAAGCTCCTATCATTTTTACATATTTGAATAGCCTCCAGGAGTTCTTTAAATCCTTTTCTTTTTTCATATCCCATTTCGGCGACAAATAGAAGTGTCATGGAGTCTCCTGGGATTCCAAACTTTTTTTTTGCTTCTTTTTTAGAAACAGGAAAGAAGCGATCGATTTCCAGTGAATTGGGGATCACTTCTATACGAAAATCTTTAAAAAGCCTGCTGCTCCTGGCGCAATCCCCAAGCCATTTACTTGGACTAACGATTGTCAGACGTTCGCCTTTGAAATCGTTTATTTTATCTTTTAAAATGGCATGGGGTAAGAAAAAGGGATCATCAGCGATTTGCGGGCAATTGCCGCATGAATTGATATAGTTGTTACATCCCGCGGAATAGTGGCATCCTCCAGTAAATGCCCACTGATCGTGTAATGTCCACACCACCGGTTTCCCCATTCTCAAGAGTTTTTTTATTGTTGCCAGTGATAAAAAATAGGAAACCCAATGCATGTTGATGATATCCGCGTCCCGGATGATTTCTAACTTTGAAAGATCATATCCCAGGTATGGCAGGGTAAATATCGTATTGCTTACGGGGGTTCTGTTTTGGTTAATATATTGCCCTTGAATAAATTTTCCCAAAAGCTGCTGTTTTATTCGTGCAGTGCTATTTTTTTTTATATCGATTTCAAGAATTTCCCGGTCGGTTGAAGATTTTATCCTTACGATCATATGAGAATGATGCCCGATTTTTTTTAAGCCTTTATGCAGGCGATAAGCTGCCCGTCCTGCTCCACCCTTTTTATCGTTTGTACTGATAATGGCTGCAACCACAGAGACACTCCTGTTACAAAGAACGTTTTAATTATCGATTATTTCTTTTTTATGAGTTTTTTTATCATTCGGAAAGGATAAAGCACAAACCGCCCCACTCTATAAGAATAGCTATTTTTGACTTTTTGAAGATGGTGTTTTGTTTGTATTAATTCCAGGTTTAACTCTTTTATTTGTTCATCCTTCTGGGAGATTACTTTATTTTTCCTGTCATTTTCTTTTCTTACATTTTTCAGTTCCGATTCTATTAGAACGTAACGATCAAAAGCTTTCTTAAGAATATTTTCCAGTTTAATAATGACCTCATCTTTGGTTTTTCTTTTTAATTGACCGATATTTTTTTTAGTAAACGATTGCCGTTTCAAATTAAAAAAGTCCTTTTCTTTTGGTGATAGTTTGCGCAGGAAATCATTTCTTTCTTCCGGGCGGTGGTTCCGGGAAATAATGGCACACACCATTTCTTCGATTTCAACCATCTTTCCTGTTTCAAGTTGATATTCCTGGTAATGCCGGGGCTGAACATCAGGGAAATCAATGCCATTTATGTCATGTTTCTTTAGCGATGCGATGATTTGTTTATAATAAAATTTATCCTCAACGAGGAGATCGATTGAAAACAGGATATCTGCATTACAGGCCCCTTCCCACAGCGCCGATAACCAGGTATAATAAAAAATCAGGTATAACTCTTCATATGAGTAGACATCCCGAAGGATTCGGTAAACCAATTCTTCATCATGAAATTTGTCGGAATGGTATTCCACCAAATAAATGTATGGGGCAAGGCCTTTAAACCATGGATTATTTCTATTTAATCCGGAAGCCAATAGGTCCATTATGAGAAAAATATCAAGGTTATTATCTTCGAACATTGAAATGTAAGACTGCCATTGGTCTCGTGGATTTCTAACCAGATAAATATTGGTTGAACCGGGAAAGTACGTTTTGAACCATTTTATTCTAAAAGCGGTTCGATTAAATTGCAATACGGGTCTCTTTCCTTCTTCATCGGCGGCATGGATCAAATGATCGATGTACTTTTTCAAATCCGGGTTAGGACTGTTATTGCAATAATCATCAAAACTAAAGGCTTTTTTAAAAAAGGGGATTCCCTTTTGATTGGGCTGCAGTAATTTTTCATACTCCGCCAGATGATTTTTGGTGATTCTGGGGTGCCCTGCTTTATCAGTGGCATGACTGTCATAGCCCCAGATATAAGGTTTTTCCTTGCTTATTTCGGAAAGAAATTGATTTAAGGGCTCATAATAACAGTCGTACTTATCATTCTGCCTGAATTTATTCCAGAGATAGGTGCTGCCAGTGCGAAATAAGGAATGTATAAAAATCGGATGCGATGACATTATTTTTTACTCTTTATCCAGGAATACTTTTTGATCTGACTGGGACCTTTCTTTATTCTTAAAGTATCTTTTTCCCAATGCGGGTATTCTAGAGGGCATTAAGGAATAATATTTTTTCCCCCGCGCTTCACCATATTGTAACATTTCTTCCAAGTTCTTGCAGTGCATTTTATAAAAATCGGAATAGAGCCGATCCCTGAAAAAAGAAGGATGAGTATGAAAAACAGAGTCCATTAAATCATCAAATTGTACCAATGAGCTATGCTTCCAAAAATAATTTTCATTCTTGCCCCTACCATCTGCACCGATGATATATATTTCATCGGCAAATGTGGATGCCGTAGGCAGCATGTATTTTATTAAAATGTTATTATAACTTTTTACCCAAAATTTATCAATGGTGGGAAAGTTAAACTCTTTTTCTTCATTCATCCCTATAATTCTATCGGCAATTTTGGGATAATGTGTTATCATTAATGGAACGGTCTCATTTGGAACCATCACAAAACAATCGTATCTCTCAATAACTGCCATTACATATTTCCTAAATACGCCGGCATATTCTGACGGTCCAAAATGAAAAGCTGGATCAGCAAATACCAACAAATCAGGTTTTTTGATATATTCTAAGAATTCTTTGTCTTTTACAATACTGTTGCAAATTATCTTAAGGCTGTTGTCTTCATAGTGGAATGCTGTGTAATTATTGAATGATGGGCCGGTGGTAAAACAATACGCTTTCTGTTTACCCCGGCATCGTTCAGATAAACTTAAAAAGTTCCTTTTTGAGAGATTTTCAAAATCCTGTCTTTCCTTCTTTGAAAAGGTTTGATAAAAAAAATTTTGCCAGATACCGGCTTCTATATATGAATAATAACTTTTATCGATTATTTCAACGTTGTGAATTTTTGATAAAATGCTTTTTACTGCTTTTAAGGAGGTGTCATGAACCAAAATCACATCCGGCTGCAGTTGGTTCAGCTGGTTCCTGTCAATTTTATCAACAAAAACGATATGAGATAAATCTCTATTTAAATAATTATACTGGTACTTTGGAGGTTTTAGGTCTTTTATTTTTCCCCATGCTCCACACTGGTTGGAATCCATAGGGAAGTAAATTTTTAAGTTAGGTTTTTTTGGAAATGCCCATGCTGTCCGGTTTAACAAATCAAGATATTTTTCGCTGTCTGTGAGCATGGGATAAATGAGTAGAGTATTAATCGTGCCCTCGTTATGATGAGAGAATCTCTTGATTACTTTCTTAGCCTTCTTAAACAAAAAATGCTTTATTTTTCTTATTCTTACCTTAAGATACTTTCGTTTTCCATAAACGATGGTAGATATTTTCATTTTCACATCAAAATTGATTGGCCAGGGCAAGGGGTTCCTTGTTTTCAAATAGATTGATTAAATTTTCCAATGCCATCATGGCCTGCCGTTCGACATTTTCAAAAGTCCTGGAAGCGATATGGGGGGTCAGTATGACATTTTTACATCCGATCAGTGGATTATCCGGGCGAATGGGTTCATTTTCAACCACATCCGCGGCATAACCAGCTACATGACCGCTGTGGATTGCATTGACCATATCTTTTTCATTGACCAGTGCACCGCGAGCCGTATTGATAATATAAACACCTTTTTTCATCAACTGAATCCTGGATTGGTTTATATAATGTCGGGTTTTATCATTTAATGGCATATGAAGCGTTAAAATATCACATTTTTTCAAAACCGCTTCGGGTGACTCAAGTACATTTATGTTAAATTCGTCAAGAAATAATTGATCAATTTTCAGATCGAAAGCATGTACGATCATACCAAAACAGAGAGCTCTTTTTGCCACCTCTTTTCCTATCCTACCCAGTCCTAAAATACCAATCGATTTTTTATAGACCTCATGACCGGCCAACCTTTTCCATTCTCCTTTGTGAACGTAATTGTTTTCTTCCGGGATTTTTCTAACCAGGCTGAGCAGGAGACCGAGGGTGTGTTCGGCCACGGTAATATGGTTGACACCCGGGCAATAGGTCACCGGGATTTTCCATTGAGTGGCTGCCTGGATATCGATTTTATCAAGTCCGATTCCATACTTTGATATGGCTTTTAGATTTCCTCGTGCGCCTTTCCGGATCACATGACGGTTGAGTTCATCGTCACCACATATGATCCCGTCGTATTTACCGATTATAGGAAGCAATTCCGAAGCTTTCAGCGGTCCCCGAAGCCGATCCACTTCAAAGTCCTGCTTTTTCATTGCATCGTGGTGCTTCCCAGGTGTATCCTGGAACGATGTGGAAGTCAGCAATATCTTCTTCATTACAGCATTTCCAATATCTTTTCAAACTGGAGAAACGTTGAGAATCGGGGAACATCTATCTCTTGAAATATCGATTGGCCATCCGGTGTTTCTCTTAAAAGAAATTGAATCTCATTGTCTATTGCTGCCTGGTAATCGGATTTTGCATCCCCCACAAAGACCGTTCCTGCTTTTTGTAAATGGTTTTGCTTCATTAGTTTTTTGACCCAATAACTTTTTTTTTGTGGAGAGCCACAGCACTCTCTAAAAAAGTGTCCCATACTTTTTTGTTTGACGATGTCCCTTATTTCATCGGTGGGGGTCCCTGAAATAACCCAAAAATTCATGTTACGATAGTATTTTTCTAAAAAGCTGCGCACACCAGGAACTTCCGGTGCATCAATCACCCCCTGTTTGACAAGACCGGAAAACCTGTTGGCTAGTTCATTAATTTGATCTTCACTTAAATCGATGTTTAAAAAGTCTTTATGATAGTGTTTAAATTTTTCGAATCGTGACATGCCGCCGTGGTTTTTATGATGTTCCACTACTTTTTCAGCGATATCTTTTCCAAATTTCACATACATTTGATAAAATGCCCTGGTTTTAACGTTTACGGATTCGGCAATCACCCCGTCAAAATCAAAGAAAATATTTTTTATTCTCACTTTTTATGTTTTCATTGCGCACATGTGCAAATACGGTTACCGGGCTTCCGTCTGCCTTGCTGAATCGCAGCGGTGATACAATCACCGTTTCAAAACAGGTGGTTTCTTCTACTTTCGAGAGGTCCATATCTTCAATAATTAGAATATTATGGTGCACCAGGAATTCTTTGTGCGCAATTCTGCCGATATCCCGACGCTGCCAACTGGAGAGAGAGATTAAATCTACCCCCACGGCTTTTAAACCGGGCATTTTATTGATAAAAAAACCTGCCAGCTCCGGGGACAACCCGGGGTTTTTTCCCCAATAAATGTCGGAGGCGCGATGCTCACAGAGATGCGTTTTTATTAATAAAAACTCCGTAGCAGCATCGAGCTTTTCTACTGGTATATGATGGGGCTGGATTAAATAGTCGGAGGCGTTTTGAAAGGGAATTTCAAGCAAGTTAACCTGGTGGAACACAAAATCATTGGCATTATAATCACTGCCGTGGGGACCGGTGTCGGAAAAATGCCTGGGAAAATCAATATGGGTACCAAGGTGGGAAGATAATTTTAAAACCGAGGAATTACTACTGCTGCCCTTACTGATTAGGCTTTTAGGTTCAATCTTCACCGGATCGCCATTTCCATAAGCAGATAAGGCAGGGCTCAATTCATGCGAAAGGAATATCCACTTATTTTGTGTCTTCTCTTTGCTCATTTTTTCGATATACCTCTTTAACGCATTCCAAAAGCCCTTGCCCCATATCAATGAACGGATTGGCTACTAATTTCTTGCTGAGGGTGGGGTGGAAACTATAAGGAGTGACTTTGTAATGGTTTTTGTATTCATTGTTTTTGAAGATGATTTCTATGTCGTCATTTAGTATTTCGTTGATCATTTCGAACAGCTCTCGCCGTTTCATTCTTTCAACGCCGGTGAGTACGATATTCTGGTTTTCATATTCTTCGCTTTCGATAATATCCACGGATAATCTCGCCGCATCTTCTGCATGGATATATTCCCTGACTTCTTCTCCGTCTCCGTCATGAATGATTTTTTGCTGTTCCACCGCCTCTTTAATTAAATGGTAGATATAGTTATTTTCAAACTCCCTTTCACTGTAGACAGAACCATAGCGGATTATGGTATATTTTAAACCATACAGCTTTTGATACTCTTCAATAATTTTCTCAGAGGACAGTTTACTGATGCCGTAAAAAGATCCTTTATCATTCATAGCATATGAACTGCTGGCAAATACGATTCTCCCAACTTTCTTTTCTTTGCAGACTTCCAGGATATTCAAATTGCCAACTATATTTAAATTGATTGTCTCCACCGGATAAAACACAGACTTATCAAGATTGGCAAATCCGGCAAAATTATACACGACTTCAACATCGTCCGAAATAATATTATCAATTGAACAGCGATCCATAATATCGCATTTCCTGAAAAAGGTTTCATCAATATATTCAGAGGGTTTAATATCTGCTGCAATTACCTTATAGCCTTTTCTAACCAGTTCATCCACCACATAACCGCCCAAAAAACCGCACCCCCCAAAAACAACCACTTTTTTATATTTCATTTATGTCTCCCACTGCATACCAGGTCATGGTATTTTACCATTTCTTCCCTTGCTTTATCACCTAAAAAGAAAAAATCCAGGCTAAAGGCAAGAAAGGTATAACCTTCATCGATTTTCTCTTTTAATTTATCGTAATTTGGTTGGATGACATGAAAACCCAGGGGTTTGTTGTATTTTTTACAGACCTCTTCAACCTTTTTTAAAGCAGTTTTCACCTCTTTCCGTTCATATTCCCCGGGATAGTTCATGGAACCGGATAAATCATAGGGCCCTACAATAATCCCATCAATCCCCTCGGTCTGCAAGATATCATGGATATTTTCTACGGCCTCCACATGTTCGGCTTGGGCGATTACCACTGCTTGATTCTTTAACCACTCTTTATAATCCTGGAAACCGATTCCGTATTTTTGAGCCCTTGCCAGACCAACACCCCGTTTACCCACAGGGGGATACTTCACATAATTCACCGCTTGTTGAGCATCTTCTTTTGAATTGACCATTGGTACAATCACGCCATCGGCCCCGGCATCCATTACCCGTTTAATAATGAGTTCGTCATTTTTCCCCACCCGGACCAGTGCTTCCATATTTTGGGCCTGGATATGACCGATGAGATTTTGAGCCGCTTCCAGTTCAATGACACTATGTTCCATATCGAGGGCCAACCAATCAAATCCGGCAGTGGCCATGATTTCAATGACAGACTGATGTCCGATGGTCACCCACGAACCTACTGTCAACTGGTTAGCGGTCAACTTTTCTTTCAGTCCCATGATCTTCTCCAAATGTTGTAATACTATACACAATAGGGAGAGAATTGTCAAATTCAAGTACTTTTTCGCTTGTGTTTATGCAAAAGTTCAGCCAATTGGAAATCCTCCGAATCATCGATATCGATGGCCTCTAATTTGTTGACTTCATACATCTGCGGGGTTAACCCTATCCGTTGATTACCAGCTTTTTTAAATGAATCTTTTGAAAAGATATAAAAGTTTGAATTTTCTTCAAAGACAGGCGGCAAATCCTGGGTTCGTAAAAGTTCCTTGGGATTATGATTGACGGCTTTCCCATCTTCCCAATAGAATCTGCTTTGGAACCGGGTAACGGAAAAAAGAGAGTCATAGGTGTCCAGGTGGTTAAAATACTTCTTGATAGCGGCATTAAGTGTCTCTGTGGTCAATAAAGGATTGGTACTGTGGGTCTGAAGAAAATGAAGTCCTTCCAATTGGGATAAGTCATAAGCGATAATGGTATTCATGGAAACAAAGTCCCCACAGATTTCTTGGGGTCGCCAGATAATTTGTACATTATGGAAATGTTTCATCGCATCTTCTGCAATGGTCTCACTGTCGGTATTAATGACGATTTTTCCTATATCCCTTGATTGAAATAATACTTTCATAATGGTGTGATAGAGTGGCCTCCCATTGAATAATCTCATATTCTTATTGGGGACCCTTTCAGAATGCCCTTTCATTGGAACCAAAGCTATCATTTGTGGGTCGGCCATGATATTGCCTCCTTAGATCAAGGTAATCCTTTCAAATCCATTATTTTTTATTCCTTTTCAATCCCGCACGATCGGTATTATCGATAGATTATCAACAAATGCCGGTTCTCTAGCTCCGGGCTGAAGCCAAAGATGAAAAATTAAAGTTCTCATATTAGTCGTTATTGCAAAATCTTCTGATAGAGTCACCCAATCACCTTTTCCGTTATATCTAACCTCTCCAGGTTTAATTGTTTGTTTTTTCACATTTATTCCAGCAGTAAAGAAGAAGACAAATTTGCCGGATTTTCCTGCTTTGACATCCAATCGAACCCTTAATTTTGACACATTTTTTTGTAGCGGTTTTCTGAAAACCCATATTATCCTGGTTCCTTTTTTATCACCTTTATGGGTAGGAGCAAAACGTATCGAATTTAAACCTTCGGTGGCTTCAAACGACCTTGAAATCCTACCGCTTAAAAGTTTCCACTCCCCCATGGGAAAGCCCTTCCACCAATTTTCAAATGATCCATTGGTAATTAAACCGGATTCTTTCTGTACAGATTTTTTGCCAGTTAAGTAATAAATCTTGCCAAAGCGATTCATATTAATAACCATGCCCCCTTTACTTCGAATATAGGCTTGAATAATCTCCAAATCCTTCTCCAGCGAATAAGGGTTTTTATCATTTCTGAACCAACGTTTATATAACCCAGTTAGAGGAAAATCCTTTCCGATAAATCTGCGGTCTATTCTTTTCCCCAGAAAAATATATCGAATATCCATATCCTTCAACAGCTCTTTTAAGGACTTCAAGTTATACTCATCCTTAATAGGAAGATGGTTCATATAGACCGCATTCTTTCCAAAATATAAATCCAATTTGAATGCTCTGTCAAAAGAATATATGGCTGCCGGAGCAAGCAATAATTTATTTTTCGAATTAACATCATCCTTCAGAATATCATAAATTAAACGATATTGAGATTTATACATCTTTCCTGGCATCACTTTTGGATTTACGAGAAAAATCATTAAAAATAGAAAAATAAAAGCAATCAAGGAATATTTACCAAGAAACTGTATAAAGAATTTATTGTACCAATAGGTGATAATAAATATGACCATAGGAACTAAGGGCATTAAATACCTCCCGCCCCCAAATGCATCAAAAAAACATGAATGTAATAATGCATAAGAAAATATCAAAATTAACGGGAAATATACCAAAAGCGGATCGCTTTTCTTTTTCTTTTTTCTGTATATCATTATAAAAATTGACCCAGTCAATAACATACCAATAAGAAAAACTTGTTTAATAAAATAATATTTGATTAAGTAATATAAAATATAAAGAAAGACGAGGGGTTTCGAAACTTGACCGCATATATGTACTGAACCAAATTGTGCGGCTGATAGTTCACTGAGAAGCACCTGGAGAACTTTTTTAGTCCCAAATAGTAAAAAACCTAACAAATATGGCGTGAAAAAGGAGAATGTGAAAATAGAAGAAAGAATTAAAAATTCTTTCAAAAATTTTCTTTTGGTCTGTGAGTTATAAGATTTTACAAACAGATATAACACATATCCCGGAGCTAGAAACGCCAGGTCACCATGTGTATTTGCTGCAAGGCCTAAACTAAAGCCAGATATAAAAAGCAAAAAAAACTTAACACTATTTTTTGTTTTCTTGCCTTCGAATAACATAAAAAAGAGAAAAGCCACCAAGGCAAAAAATGTCGATTCAACATGAACCATCTCCGCCCGGACCAGGTAAATAACCCCTGGTAGAAAAGCATATATAAGACTGCTTGCAACGCCAGCCCACAAATCCCTGGTCAATATAGATGCAATTATAAAAATCAGTAAAATTGAAATCATGTCCATAATGCCGTGCAGCATCTTGATCGAATAATCATTGTATCCAAATATTCTAATAGCCATTCCATGTAAAAAATAAGATACTGGACGATAAAATGTTCCAGCATATTTCGGAGGTTGACCGTCAGCCCAGATTTTTCCCTCTCTTATATATCTACTGTTATCTCCCTTGGCTATTCCCTGTTCTGCAATACCGTCGAAACGAACCCATGCACTAACGAACAAAATGACGAGTAAAAAGATGATGCGGAGGGGAACCACCACGTTTATATGATTATGACCGTTTCTATGATAATTTGTTTTGTGAGAGTTTATTGAATGATTCATTTTTTGCAATCTCGGCCCCTCTAAACTTATTTCTCTTTTCAACGCCTGTCTTTTAATTTATATAACCCAGTGCTTTAAGAGCTTCTATTTGTTCTTTACTATATTTAACCGGTTTTTTGTTTAATCGGCCGCGTTTGCTGGTTAGATACCTTTTCAATTTTTTTCTCAACTTCATAATGGTTTTTTTACATTTATGTTGGTTGTATTTATTATTATTTTCCCCCGGATCGTCAGCAAGCGTATAATATTCTTTGTAAATTTCATTAAAAAGATTTCTATAATTGACATTGCTTGAATTGAAAATGCCGAATGCAAGGCACCTCATGTCGTTATTTATTCCTAAATGTTTTGGGACTTGACAGGGCGTTAGTGATTTTATTGTCACAGTTTTTTTTCTATTCGCTCCAGGTAATGTGATATTAAACGTTTGTTTTTTTGTCGTTATTACAAAATCCTCTATTGGTTTCCCATCTGATAATATTTGGATTGTGCGATCTTTATAAAAGGATCTAATAATCAGTTCAAGTGAATCATCATTTATTTTTATGATAGCCTTGTCTCCAAACCATCTAAAATCGGTTTTCTTCTGTAATGGAAAAGCAACTCCTTCGATTAATTTGTATTTCGATGTCCGAATGGAAGAAAGATTGAGAGTGGATTTTAACGTACTAAGCTCTGCATAACTAAATAAGTTGGGAGCCTTTTTATTATTTAAAAGATCGATTCCATCGATGCCATTTGGAATAGGTATTTCCAGTAATGCTAATATTGTTGGTAATATATCCACTTGGTTAGCGATTTTATCTATTGTCTTGTTAATTTTGTCAGGCAGGCGGATAATTAAGGGGACTTTCAACAGCTCGCCATATAGGCTCCTCCCATGCAGGAAACCTCCATGCTCAAAAAATTCCTCACCATGGTCCGATGTTATAATGATTATAGAATTGGAATACATATTCTTCTCTTTTAAAGTTTTTATCAGTTTACCGATCATTTTATCGTTATACAATATTTCGTCATCGTAAGCATCTATCATTTCCTTTATAGCTTTATTTTGTTCAACCTCGTTCATCGAAAAAAATACTCCTGAATGAAAAAAATCGTTCGAAAAAGTTATCTTATTTGATTTGGAAAAATGCTTTTCTTTTGGAGTATATGGCTCATGTGGGTCAATATAGTGTATGTATATAAAATTATTTGATGTATCTTCCAATTGTTGGAGGAATGGCAAAAGCGTTTTGTTTACCCCATCAGACCTGGAATGTATGATTCTTTTATTTACTTCTTTCTTTAAAATAAAAAATTTTTTGAAGCCTTGTTCAAAACCGAAAATCCCTGAAACAATACTATTTGCCACAAAAGCGTACGAACGATAACCATGTTTATCTAAAATTTCTGAAAGTAAATTTACCTCCCCTGAAAGAATGCCTTTATGTGTATTTGCACCATGATTTTGAGGGTATAATCCTGATAATATTGACACTGTGCTTGGTTTGGTCCATGAAGATTGGGCAAACATGTTTTTAAAAATAATACCTTCTTTTGCTAATTTGTCTATTTCCGGGCTGGTATTCCTGGAATAGCCATAACAACCCAAATGGTCTGCCCTCAATGTATCAACTACAATAAGGATAACATTGGCGTTAGGATATTGAGAGATGCTGCCTGTTTTGTTTATGATGAACAGAAATAGAATGGCTGCAATTAGTATCGCTGGGATAAGCATTAAAGCATATTTTTTTTTTTTAGTCATTTTTCATTTTACCTCCGGTAAAAAAAGTTTCTACAAATATCCTAATGTTTCAAGAACCTTCTTCTGTTTCTCATTAAATTTAGCTTTTTTTTTGATTAATTGGATACCTTTTTTACCCGTTAAATATACTTTTAATTTCTTTCTTATCGCCATGATGATTCGTTTGGATTTATCTTGATGATAATGATTTGCGTTTTCCCCCGGGTCATCATCCAGATCATAGTATTCTTTGCAAAGGCCGCTAAGGAGATTCTCAATATTGACATTGCGTGAATTGTAGATGCGGAAGGCAAGACATCGCTTATCCCGGTTAAATCCCAACTCTTTAGGCACTTGACAAGGTGTTAGGGTTTTTATTGTCACGGTTTTCTTTCTTTTCCCCCCCGGTAATGGAATATTAAACGTTTGCTTTTTGGTGGTTATCACAAATTCGCCGATGGTTTCTCCATCCGATAATACCTGGAGGGTTCGATCTTTAAAGAAAGATTTTACAACCAGTTCAATTGAATCATCTTTTATCTCTATGACGGCTTTGTCTCCAAACCATCTGAATTCTTTTTCCTGAACAGGTAAAGAAACACCTTCGATCAATTTGTATTGTGATGATCGAAAAGAAGAAAGGGTGGAATATGTATAATTAAGTTCAGCAAAACTTTCCCGGTTGGCAGTCCTTTTATTATTTAAAAGATCAATTCCATCGATGTGTTTGGGAATAGGTATATCCAGTAACGATAATATTGTCGGTAATATATCCACCTGGTTGGCAATATTCTTTATTACCTTGTGGCGGCTGCCGGGCGAACGGATGATTAACGGGACTCTCAACTGTTCATCGTACAGTGTTTTTCCATGCGTAAAATTTCCATGCTCAAAAAATTCTTCACCGTGGTCGGATGTTATAATGATTATGGAATTGGAGTACATATTCTTTCTTTTTAAAGCCTGTATCAGGTTGCCGATCATTTTATCGGTAAACAATATTTCATCGTCATACGCATTGACCATCTCTTCCAATATTTTACGTTGTTCTTCCTCGTTCATGGCACCAAGGGTTTTTGCCAAATGAATGACATTGCCAAATTTTGTTGTTTTATTTGATTTTGAAAAATGTTTTTCTTTTGAATGATAAGGGTAATGTGGATCCGTGTAGTGTATGTATATGAAGTTGTTGGATGTATCTTCCAATTGGTGGATGAAGGGCAAAAGAGTATTGTTTAGCCCATCGGCTTTAAGATAGATATCGCCCCTTTCGATTTTTTCGCCAAAGAAAACAAATTTATTATAACCTTGATCAAAGCCGACAACGTCTGAAACAAACATATTTGTTACAAACGCGTACGAACGATAGCCGTGTTTCCCCAGGATTTCCGAAAATAAATTTATTTCATCTGCAAGATAGTCCTCCGCGGTATGGGCTCCGTGATTTTTAGGAAATAACCCTGATAATATCGATGCGGTAGCCGGTTTGGTCCACGAACTCTGAGCAAACATATCTGTAAAAACAATGCCTTCTTTTGCTAATTTGTCTATTTCGGGGCTGGTATTCCTGTGATAACCATAACAACCTAAATGGTCTGCTCGCAAAGTATCAATTACGATAAGAATAACATTGGAACCCGGATGTTTGGAAATGGGCGCTTGTTTTCCGTTGGTTAGAAACAGGACGGCTGCAATTATTAATAGTAATAACGGTAAAAATATTAAAAAATATTTGGTTTTTGTCATTTTTCAATCCCACCGGTTTAAAATTGTGCGACTATTTACATATACCCCAATGTTTTTAGGGTTTTTATCTGTTCTTTACTGAATTTAACCGGCTTTTTGCTTAAACTGGCACTCTTTTTGTCCAATAGATATTTTTTTAAATTCTTTTTCAAAAGCGTAATGATTTCCCTGGATTCAGGATGGTAATATCGATTGTTTTTCTCCCCCGGATCCTCTGTGAGCGTATAATATTCCAGGTAACGGGCGCTGAGGAGACTTTTAGCATTGACATTACGTGAATTGAAAATACAAAACGCAAGACATCGTTTGTCGTTACTTATTTTTAGCTGTCTGGGTACGTGACAGGGAGTTAATGATTCTATCGCCACCATTTTCTTTCGTTTCGAGTCAGGCAACCGGATATTAAAAACCTGCTTTTTGGTGTTTATCGTAAATGTGTCTATTGGTATTCCATCCGATAAGACTCGGACCTTGCGATTTTTGTAAAAGGATTTAATGACCAATTCAAGTGAATCATCATTGGTTTCTATAAGAGCTCTCTCTTTAAACCATCTGTGGTTCTTTTTTTTTCTATCAAAGGGAAAAGTAACTCCCTCGATTAACTTGTATTTAGACGTCCGAATGGAAGAAATAGTGAGTTGGTTTATACTCAGTTCTGCATAACTGGCCAGGTTGGGAGTTCTTTTGTTATTTAAAAGATCGATTCCATCGATGTTTTTGGGAATAGGTATTTCCAGCAAAGATAATATTGTTGGTAATATATCAACCTGATTGGCTATTTCGTTTATCGTCTTGTGAGTTTTACCGGGCATATGAATGATTAACGGGACCTTCAACTGTTCATCGTACAGCGACTTCCCGTGGGTGAAATTTCCATGTTCAAAAAACTCTTCCCCGTGGTCGGAGGTGATAATTATTATCGAATTTGAATACATATTTTTCTTTTTTAACATTCGAACCATATTACCGATCATTTTGTCATTATACAATATCTCGTCGTCATAAGCATTTATCGCCTCGATCAATAGTATACGTCGTTCCTCCTCATTCATCGAAGAGATGGCTTTCGGAAGAGAAAAAGCATTTGTAAATCTTTTTTTATTTTCTTTTGAAAAATGTTTCTCTTTGGGAAGATAGGGGTGGTGTGGGTCCATATAGTGTATATATATGAAATTATTGGATGTATCGTCCAATTGCCGAATGAATGAAGCAAGAGAATTGTTTAATTCGTCAGATCTAACAAAGATATTGGGAACAACTTTTACATCTTTTTCCTGGAAATAAAAAAACTCTTTAAAGCCTTGATTGAAGCCGGCAGCCTGGGAAACATGAATATTTCCCACGAAAGCGTATGAATGATAACCATATCCTCTCAAAATTTCCGAGAGTAAATGTATCTCTTCCGGGAGACGGCCTTTACCTGTCATTGCACCGTGATTTTTGGGGTATAATCCTGATAATATGGATGCTGTGCTCGGTTTGGTCCATGAAGATTGGGCAACCATGTTTTTGAAAATAATGCCTTCCTTTGATAATTTGTCTATTTCCGGGCTGGTATTCCTGGAATAACCATAGCAGCCCAAATGGTCTGCTCTCAATGTGTCAATTACTATAAGAATAACATTAACGTTGGGATATTTGCATGAATTCAAATCATCGTTACCTTTAATATTTGTTTCGTGGTTGATTGACAGAAAAAGATATACGATAATTAATACCAATGGTAAAAATATTAAAATGTATTTTTTTTTAGCCATTTTTTTACTTTCTATGCCCCATATAATTTGACATTTCGTCTAAAGTTTTACTATCGTCTTTCGTTCGCTTTCTTTAATCTTTCCTAACCTCATCACACATCACAGAGAAGTCTTTTTCCAACATTGAACTTTCTCTATAAATTTAAGTAGGCTTTTGATTCCATAATTCCTTCAAGAAGAAAAACCGGTACAAACAACAACTTGATTTTTATTTTGAACTTGACTGGTCATAATGGTCTCTTTGTTTAACCATGCTCCTCTTTGACCAATTCCTTAAACGTTTAAAAAACTCTTTTGAAAAAGATTGCCCTGACACTTCTCTATATGCAGACAATAGAACACTGGCAGATATAATTTCATCAAACCGCTTTATGTTTTTTTTCCCCAATTTTATTAAATTTTCCCGCAGTTTACTATTATTCATAACCATCTCTATCTTCTTAAGCATGTCATTGGGATCGTTTGGATCAAAATAAAGGGCCCCATTACCGGCAATTTCCGGTAATGATGTTACATTTGAACATACCACAGGACATGAGAGGGCCATTGCTTCAATGGCAGGATATCCAAACCCCTCACTAAGACTTGGAATTACTACAGCATGTGCTAATGAATAAAACACAGGAAAATCATTTTCCTCTATATGCCCAAGTATTTTTATTCTGCTATTCGTGTACTTGTTAGAAGTCATTCTAAGATTTTCTAATCTCTCAGGACGATGGGTTTCGCCGGTTGTCAGCACAAGAGAAATATCTGTCCTTATATTATTAAAAACTTTAAAAAGTGTTTCATGGTTTTTGTGCGGTCGAGCTGTTGCCGGATAAAGTAAAAATTTCTCCGGTAAATGATATTTTTTTTTAACTCTCGAAAGTTCACTACTTTTAAATTTTTTCTTATATATTTCCTCTATTGATGGGTATGCACACCTGATTTTTTTGGAATCAATTCCATATCTTGCTATCACATCATCTCTTACATATTCAGAAATCGTTATTATAAAATCTGCATTTTGACAATCATATCGTCGTTTTTTACGTATAGATTCGGGGAACAGATCCGGGAAGTGCTCGGGGATCAGATCACATATCGTAACAACAGTAGGTATTAAATTCTGCTCTAATTCTATTTCATTAAAAGCAAAATGTATAACATCAACGAACCTTAACTCTTGTATCAATTTAGAATTATCTGTATTTTTAAGTTTAATTTTTTTACTTGAATATTTTTCAAAAGACATACGATTATCTTTGGTTACGAATAGAATAAGTGAATCAATATCTCTCAATCCTTTCTCTAATCCTTTAATATAAGTACAAAGAACCCGCATCATACCTGATTTGAGATGGGCAATTTTTGAAGTCAAATTAATTCCTATTATCATTCTCTATCTTCTTTTATTTGAAAAGTGAAGTAAAATCAACTCTTTCAAAGATATACAACATACCGCCAACAGTTGCATTATAAATTCGACGTCCACGTTTTTCAATTGCAAGGCGGCAATCTAAAAACCCTCTCAACATTTCAGGCACATTAGGATTATGCCATTTTTTACCTTTCCCGAAATATCTTGGGTCAAAATGATTCGGATCATCATCTTTTGTACTTTCTAAATTCAATAATATTCCATCCCCAAATTTATCAGGACCTGACTGTTTAACCGTTGGTAATATTTTATAATCCGCATCTACCCCAATCAGATAAATCGGGTCAAATCCAAGATAAAACGCAAGCTGGATAGCCAGGTGTGTGATGCTGCCCCCACCTCCAAAGCCTGTATATACGGCTTCAGGCTCAAAACGGTTGTCAAGGCCGTCTTTACGCGAATTATCTTGATACCAATACTTATTCTTATCCTCCCCTAATAGGGATCTATGTTTAGTGGCAAAAAATTTATACTGAATATCTAAAGCATTAATTTCATTCTTATTATCCGGGACAACCCTGAGATCGAACGCTGTGTAAAATGACGGCCTCCAATCGATACGGTCAAAGAGAAGATAGATTCTATTTACTCCGAAGGTATACTCATTTTTTAATAGATGCAGTGGTGTTTTATTCATGCTAGGTCCGTTTCCCATAACAAAGATCCTGTTTCCTTTAAACTTGTTGTGCAGTGCTTTTAACCGTTTGATATCTTTCCGGGTTATCAAAGGATCCGGTACGATTGGTAGAGGGGAGGGGGGCCTGGGAGATACACTTCTAAATACAGATAAAACATCTGTCCCATCCTTTTCCCATTTTTTCCATAAATGACTCAAATCAATGACTGCTTTCCCTTTATCCTGGAGCATATCGTCACCATAGGAATTTATTATTTTTTTAATCTTTTTCCCTACAGCTTCAATAGAATGATTTTTTAATATCACATTTCTAGCTTCAAATCCTTTGCTTTTACATAAATCCCTGTTGGAATATGCTTTAAAAAGCTCTTTTTTCATATTTTCAATTCTTTCTTCTGTAACCATATTTTCAGTACAGTTGATTAAAAAAGAATTCGTTTCATCCAGGAAGTCAACGCTGCTTTTTAAAACTTCCTTGATAACCGGTTTTCCCATGGCCGTTGCTTCCATTGCTGGAAAATCCCATCCCTTCTCCTTACCTATTGATACATAAACATCACACAAATTATAGAGCTGTCTCATCCGCTCGTGGTTTACATACTCCCTTAGAATTTTGACATGGGGGAGATCCGTGTCATCAAAACCAAATTCAGGTTTAACGCTTCCCTTAATATGCTTTACCACTTCCGGAGATGGATCGGTAACTCTTATTAGCATGGTGGTGTTTTGATTATTTTTAAAAGCCTGGTAATAAGAACGAAGGAGTACAGCTAAATCTTTTGTTCCCAGGTCTGATAAAACAGACAGGAAAACAAACTGTCGGACACCTGGAATTTTAAGTGGAGCGATCCCTGTATCAAAAAAGTCCATGTCCAAACAATAAGGAATAATCTTCAGGTAATCCATGTTTATGCCCACGCGAGAGAATTGCTCCCATTGTAATTGAGTGGGCACCCACAGTTCATCCACTACATCCATATGATTCACCCAATCTTCCGGTTTAGAAGTGTCAAACAATGTGCTGCCAATCAAACGGGCACGCCCCTTTATTTTAATTTTTTCAATAGCTGAGGGAATCTCATTAAAAACGATAACCAGGTCTCGATCGGATGTGAACACTTTATTCTTACTATCCCAATTCCAGAAGTAACCGTTTGCAGCCCCCATAAACATTCTTGTCACTTTATCAATGGAGACAGAATCGACGCCGATAGTTCCTATTGCTCTCATATAATTGTTAACGATGTCCCTGGCCCTTCCGGAGTAAATCATCCTCCCCAAGAAAAGGATTCCTTTAGACCTATTACGACTCTCCATATTAAATCTCCCATTTTTTTAACAAATTTCTAAAAAATGTTAAACTTTGGCAGAACCCAATGCCTACAAAAAATATTATTTGTTCCAATGTGCTTCTATTTTCTTAATTTTTTAAAATTTACGCATTTCTTTTATCTATTATCTGTTTCTGTCTTGAAATTGTCATATCCCGGTTTCCTACCATCTTTTTCAATTTAGAAATTAACTTATCCCTGTTTTCAACCATTTGTTTTAAATTGGAATTTTCCCGCTCCAAATAGACTACCCGTTTGCTTAAACTTGCAGGATTATTTTTTTGAAATTTCCCTTCCTTTAACAGTTTCCTTAGCTCCGACAAAGATTTTTTCCAATTACTAGGATGAAGATGCCTTATGTTTTTTAATGAGAAACCGATGATTCGTAAGAACAGCTTCATCTTAAGCAGGGGGTTTTTGAAAGGAACCATAATAAAATCGGATATTCGCTTTTTGATCTCCTTTTTTACAATTTTAGCTTTTGAACTTTTTCCTAAAGCAGTATCGGAACGCTTTTTTGGTACCACTGTAAAACAAAAGGGATCTACTTTAACACTTGCATTTTCTTTTCCTCGCATCATCTCAAAGTTATAGGAATTTAATATTTTTTTTATATGATTGCCGATGACCTCTGGGGAATACCTTCCCTTTATCTCTTTTTGCCCCCTGGAGCCGTATTCTTTGCGCAGGTCCTTTTCCATATAGGACCTGACCAGTACTTTTCCCACATCCTCATCTCGCACATCGGGCCACAATTGATTAAAATACAACGGTTGATTAGAAACCAGGTCCTCATCGATATCAATCATATTCCCCTGATGTGGAATTAAAAAGGAATTGGTATGATTTAAAAATTCAGTACTTCCACTCCAATCAATGCTGACAACAGGTTTTCCCATTGCCATGGCTTCCATGGCAGGGAAATCCCATCCCTTTGCCCTTTCCGTGGATACATATACATCACAAAGTTGATAGAGCCGCTTCATTGTTTTATCATCAAATTTATCCTGGATGATCACAACATGGGGGAGTCTCGGATCATCAAAATCAAATTCCGGTTGGACACTTGCTTTAATCTGCTCCAATTCATCAGAAGATTTATGAACAAGTTTGAGGATCAGGGTTGTATCTTTGTTATCTTTAAATCCCTGATAGTAAGCCCTAAGGAGCATTCCCACATCCTTACGATTCAAATTTGACAATATATAAAGAAACACAAACTCCCTTACACCATAAATTCTATAAGGTTCAACCTTGGTATTATTAAAAAAGTTCGTATCAAGGCAATAGGAAACAACCCGTAATTTTTCTCTGGGTATTCCGGCGCTGGAAAAGGTTTTCAGGTTAAAACGGGTGGGAACCCATACTTCATCAACAAGATCAATATAATTAAACCAATAAGCCGGGAAAGAGTGGGTTTCAAACAAAGTACATCCAATCAGTCGAACCCTTCCGTTTACTTTGACCTTGTCAAAATCTGTTGGGACTTCATTAATAATAACCACAAGGTCTCCTTCTGTAGAAAATGTCTTATTTTTTTCATCCCAGGTTCCGAATCTATCTTTTTTTTTACAAATAAATTTCAGAGTTACACTGTCAATAGCAGCATAACGGATATTCACACGATCCATTGCCCGGAGGTAGTTACTTATTATTGCAGCATATCCTCCGGTATAGCTCATTCTACCAATAATCAAAACACCCGGATACTGTTTTTTTCTATTCATAATGACGCCCCTTAAATTAATCTTCTTTATTTTCACCCGAAATCAATCTTGAGAGGTCTTTTCTCTGACGCTCAACAAACATGCTCTTTACATATGCAATTCAGAGCGGTTTGACAACTACTGCTACAAATCCTTACCAGCGGTATTTTCAAAAGGAAAAATTTTGATAGAATTAGATATGGAAACATTTGTATTCATTTTGATTCCGTCTTGAACCAGGCTTCATTAATTGCCCTCTTTTCCAAGTTATATTTACGAGCATAAAACCAGCCTACATTTTTGTTACATAGGTTTCCTTTAAAGAACGAAACAAAACCATGCTTCTCAAATAGTTCAGCCAACCAGTCAATTGGATTTATCTCATTTCCAAGAATTTTCCTGCCCGTGTCAGGTGCCAAGTGGTATTCGCCAACAATTTCATCAATAATTTTAAACGTTTTATGCGTTATGGAAGAAAATACTTTCCATTCCCCTCCTTCGCAATCAATTTTTAATAGATTCACAACTTCAAAATTGTACCGTTCAATAATTGTTTCCAAACATATTGTTTCACACAAATCACTTCCTGAAGATCCTTCTGCGGTATCCACATGAACACCGCCCATTTCGATAAAGGGGTAATCTGGCAATTTTTTTTTGAAACTTGCTCTATACTCCTCCTCTGTACATAAACGTAGTTTTTCATTATCTTTTGATGATATTGCATATTTAAGTGGAATAATATTGTCAAACTCACCGCAATTATGACAAAGTATCTTGTAATTGCTTTCAAATGGTTCAACACAAACGATTTTTTTTGCTCCTCTTTGAGAAGCCAAACAACCGAACGCACCAATATTCGCACCTATGTCAATGACTGTTTTGCCTGTCATATCTCCGATTTTATATTCGTTATTGTCAAAAACGATTTTCCAGATCCTGGCATCACCAGTTCCGTCTCGAAATTTAAGATCCATATTTCTTCCTACGCATTAAGTTATGCAAGAAATCCGCTGATTGATTTTCCTTTCCGGTATTGGCGTTTCAAAACAAAATTAGTTCTATTATGCCTTACTGTAATTCTCCTTTTCACCAACTTTTGCAGACCTGTACGCAAGCGCCGGAATAACCGAGTCTGTCAGAGAGATAAATTCTCTTCCCATCCGTTCACCGAAGGATATAATGTCCTCTATTAATTTGCAGTGTCGTTCAAAATAATGGTCGTAATTCCTGAATTTGAAGAATGCCGGATGGCAATCTTCGACGGACTTCATCAACGAAGAGTATTGAGAAGCAGGGTCATGGCTCCAGAATTTTTGATCCTCTGGTTTCTTGCCGTCAAAACCTATCATGTGGATTCGTTGCCCTATAGACGAAGCCAGTGGGATCAAAAACTGTACCATGACATTATCTTTAGCTGAAAGCCAAAATTTTTTCAGCAGGTCAAGATTCAGGCGGGAGTTGACAACAGGAATACCAATGATGTGTTCCGCAAGTTGGGGGTAATGATGCAGCATTAAGGGAGCATGCACCTCAGGACAGACAAACATGGCGCCTGTTTTCTCTAAAGCCTTAACTAGGTCCGAGCGGAATTGAGCGGCGTAACATGAACATCCAAAGTGGAAGTCAGCATCTGCCGCAATGATAAAGTGGGGTCGGATATAATCCAGCAATTCATCGTTTTTAACGATGGTGTTGCAGACGATACGGATACCGTTTGAAAAATCGAAATCTACAGCCCTCTCCAAGGATGGTCCGGTGCCGAAGATATATACGTCTTTCATGGAGGAAACATTTTCCGCCGCTTTTTCCATGTTCTGTCGGGACTTTTTTCTTCTCTCTAAAATAATCTCTTTAGGCTGGGCATAATAGTCCAGGTAAGCGTAACTGAAACCGGAGCGCATGGCCTTGTGGTTTTTGTCCACCAGTAAAATGTTGGGTAGTTTGTCAAGTACCTGGAAATATTCATTGCTAAGTCTGTCTGAGTTCCACACCACGACCAGCCGGGCGTGTTCCAGCCAGTGAGGTGGGGAGCAGCTGTCAACACCCTGCAGCTCAATATGCTGGTAAGAAACAGGCCACTGGCCAAACTTTGCCGGACGTGGGAAATCCGCTGCATTAGGCAGAGTATCATGGAGCCTATCTTCTACTGGAAATATAACCTCTACACCTTCCTGTTCAGGCAAAAACCAGAGCAGTCGGAGATATTCTTCGTATAGTTCTTTTCCATCTGTAAATGCAGGTACCAGAACCACACGGAACTTCTTTACTCTCTTTCTTTCATCCTCCTGGGGCCGCTTAAACAGGCTGCGGGTATAGAGTGATTCTTCGCCTACTATCGAGGGGAGGTTTTCTGAATGACTAACGGTAAAAATCGGTATATCATCGATACACATCCCCAGCAGCTCACACGCCAGCCGCTGACCACTGAGGCTCAATTCGTTTACAACAATGCCGTCTACTGATATATCTGCTAGTGAGTCGAGAGGGAGAATATCATAACCGTCAAACTTCTTTTTCTTATTTTTGGGACTCGATTCGATTATCCCAGTCACCTTGATATTGTATTTGGGAAGTTCTTTAAGCAACTGAGGCGTCAATCCGCCCGTCCCGAAAAGAGCGACCTTCTGAATTTTTCTTTCCGTTAACTTACCAAGTATATCGGCAAAAGGTGATAAGGATAGTTCCTCTTGAGATAGCTTTGATAAAATGTTTATCTGATCGGTGTTAGAAGGCACCAGGGCCGAAGGCTTTCCGGCGAACGAACTTCTAAGCCGCTGGTTAATCCTGTCTCTATAGCTGTAAATACGACGAACTGCTCGCCTTATAAAATCATCTGCTCCAAAAAAACCTGCTATTTTAATAATTTTTCGCTTAAGCGTATCCCAATGACCACAGGGCTTCACAGGTGGATCATCCAGTATAAACGACTTTGAAGAGGCATCCCTCTTCCATATATAGGGGCTCAAAATCCGAATACTTTTTGTCACAAGTTCTTCTGCCTTTAGGTACATTTCCTCGACGTATCGCTTTGATGAAATAACCAGAACCTGGGGAGCAAAGTCCATAATCTTTTCCGGTGCAACTACGGGGATTCCCCGAATTTTCCGGCCTTGCTTGCTTTTCTCATCATCAATAATACAAGCGTATTCGATACCCTCAACCTTTACATTCCGTAAAATATTCTTGCAGTTCTTCCCCGCTCCATATATGGCGACGCGAGTAATACCTTCACGTCGAAGTCTCCTCAACATGGGCAAAAACTCTCCCCCTTCCATAACCCTGGGTGGATTTTCCCTGAGAACAAGCCTAAATTTATCCTCACTGGGTTTGCTTTGATGGATTCCTTTTTTTACAGGTAATGGAATGTTAAGGGCCTCGGCTATCTTTTTCCCTATAGTGCCCAGACTATATTCTGAACGCACCAGTTCCATTCCGGTCATGGCCTTCTTTTTTCGAAGGTTGTCATTTTCAAAGGCCGCACGCATGACTCGCCTTATTTCATCAATGGTGACTTCCGGCCACATATGCCCGGAATACCAACGGTTTTTGCTGCCGAGCCTCGAATCCACCGGCACCATCTTACCCGTCGTCCGAATAAGGAAAGCATTATCGTCATTCATATATTCCGTACTGCCACCCCAGTCGATAGCTGCCACAGGTTTACCCATGGCCATCATTTCCATACATGGCAGACTCCAGCCCGAGGCACGTTCTGTTGAAAAATATATATCACAGGCGTCGTAAAGCCCCAACAACTCCCTTTCAGAAAGCCATTCTTCATTTATACAAACTAACGGCATCTCTAGTTCTTTGGGAAGGCCCGACCTGTTAGAGATACTGTCAAAGAGAAATTCCCTCAGATCAAACGACTCTTTTCCCTGATTTCTCTGAACCCCACTTTTAACCGGAAAACACGAAAGGTAAAGGGCTACTTCTTTTTCCCCTGCAAATTCCCTCAAGTATGCCTCGAGCAAATCACCAAAACCTTTCCGATAGTGAAGCCCAAAACGATATAGAAACACGAATCGTCCTTTGGCCTCTCCTATATTTTTAGGTATCTTATGAGGTGAATCGGGCACGAAGAAATCAGTATCAATACCTATGGGGACCTTTTTCAGAATATTAGGATTAACGCCATACTTCACAAAAGTGTCAAGATTAAAACTCGAAGGCACGATGATATTATCCATCGCATTGCACTCTTGAGCCCATCCAGCAGGTATGCGGTCCGTTTCAAACAGGGTAAAGCCTACCATCCTCGAAATTCCTTGCTGCTCGACCATATGGAAACGGTCCGGGAGATCGCATATCAATAAAACAGGATTTTCACCCACATCCGTAAATGAAAGTGACTCAAAAAAGTGACTGAGATCCTCCTGGACTTGAGGAATGATCTGGCCCCAGTTAACTATCCTCAAAGGGATTCCCATTCGATAGATGGCCTTTGCGAAATTCTGACAAAGCACCGAGTAACCGCCGCTGTTCAGGAATTGTCCGAGAAATACCACACCGGAATGAGCCTCTTGTCCACTCATGCTGTGTCCTCCTTTGAATACTGTAATTTACGTTTGACCTCCCGTACTATTTTTTTTATGAGTGATTTATTTTCGGGCGAATTATCGCACATGTGCTTAAATGGTAATATTTTAGCAATGGCAGTTCCAGTACTGCGATATGAATGGTCATCGTATACATGGAGCAACTCTGCTATTTTTTGTCCTACCACCTCTAGGGAGTAATTGGCCTTAACTTCCAAGCGCCCCCTTGCACCGTATTCCTCCCTCAAATCCCTTCTTTCATAGGCTTTCACAAGGGTTTTGATCACATCTTCCTCCCATACATCCGGCCACATCTGCCCGGTGTACAAGGGAAGGTGGGCAACCAGTTCAGGGGCTGCCGGAATAAGTCTCCCTCGATGGGGGATCAGAAAGGAATTTTCACTATTTAAAAACTCCGTACTCCCGCTCCAGTCGATACTGATCACAGGCTTACCCATCGCCATTGCCTCCATTGCAGGGAAATCCCATCCCTTCGCCCTTTCTGTGGTCACGTAAGCGTCGCATGCTTGATAGAGTCTTCTCATCCGTTCCATGCTCAAATTATCCTGCATAACAGTAACCTGGGGAAGTCGAGGATCGTTAAAATCAAATTCAGGTCTCACACTTTCTTTGATCTGCTTTAAAACATTCGGAGACTTACTGATAATTTTTATCAAAAGGGTAACATCGTTATATTTTTGGAAAGCTTTATAATACGACCCAAGCAGTAAACCAACATCTTTACGGTTCAAATTCGACAGGACATAAAGGAATACAAAATTTTTAACATTGGGGATATTGAGAGGTGCAATTTTATTATCAAAAAAATCTGTGTCCAGGCAATAAGGTACGACCCGGAGTTTTTCTTTTGGAACTCCCGCTTGGCAAAAAGTCTCCCGGTTAAATTGTGTCGGTACCCAGATTTCATCCACTAAATCCAAATAATTTAACCAATCCACAGGTATGGAATGGGTTTCAAACAAAGTACAGCCGATCAGACGAACACGCCCCCTGACCTTTACCTTGTCAAAATCAGTAGGGACTTCATTGACAACAACAAGTAGGTCTTCAGAGGAGGTAAAAACCTTCCGTGTATTATTCCATTTCCAGAAGTTTGCGTTTGCCGCCCCTATGAATTTCAGTGAAAGGCTATCGACACTTGCATATTTTATCCCTACTTTCGAAAACGCTCTTAAATAATTTTTTGTTATTGATGCATAACCGCCGGTAAAAGACATCCTACCGATCCATAATACATTGGGATAATTCTTATTGGTAATGGTTTGGTTCTCTGCGGCCCAATTCTTCAGTGTGTCGTTGGAATACATCTTTCCTCTCGAAATCTTCATAATAAACTCTCTAAAATAGACTCGGATACTCAGGCTATTCTTATTCGGTCATCTTTTTTTCAGTACCCTTTTTAATTTGAAAATTGGCGATATAATAAACTTTCCAGCTTTGTAGGCCTTACTATCCAGGAGTTTTTTTATAAACTTCTCTTTCTCCTTTATAATTTTTGACTGTGTTTGAATTCGCTTATCTTTCTCGCTGATAACAATTAAATTTCTCCTAATGATCTCATCACAATCCTTTATCATTTCCTCTTTTTCTTTCAGGAGTTCTGTTTTTTGTTTGACCTGCTCTTCCAGATTCTTCATCATTTCTTCCTGCCTCTTTATCATTTCTTCTTGTTTCTTAATAATCACATCAATATTTTTTATTACTCTGTCCTTTTCTCTCAGCAGTTTTGCTTTTTGTCTGACTTGCACGCCCAGATTCTTGCTCATTTCTTCCTGTATGTTTATCATTTCTTCATGTTTCTTAATGATCACATCAATGTTCCTTATCACTCCGTCCTTTTCTTTCAGTAAATCTGCCTTTTGCCTCCCTTGTTCATCCCTGTTCTTTATCATCTCTTCTTGTTTCTTAATGATCTCTTCCCGATTTTTTATCATCTCTTCCTTTTCTTTCAGGACACTTGTTTTTTGTATGACTAGTTCGTCCCGATTCTTTATCATTGTATCCTGTCTTTTTTTTATTTCTTCTTGTTTCTTAATGATCTCATCCCGGTTCTTTATCATCTCATCCAGTCTCTTAATGGTTTTATCCTTATCCTTTATCACTTCCTCTTTTTCATTGGTTATTTCACTAATTACCCCATTTTTATATTGAATGACCCTCTGGAGATTAACAAGATTCCATTCATATGTAGCAGAAGTATCGTCAGATAAATTTATCCTATTGAGCGAATTATCTTTTATAAATTGAAGAAAGGTTTTTCCATTGTAATTTTTCAACCATTCTTCCCTTGCCACAAGAGCATTTTGCGAATATTCCAAAAAATTTTCTTGCAGTTTAATGAGCGCATTATGAAAGTCCTGCACATCTCCATCATTGAAGGTAACTCCATTGGCATGCTTAATAACTTGCTGGCCAACCCAGGTCTGCTTCGTAGCGATTACCGGTTTCCCAGCCAATACTGCATCGGCATAAACTCCAGAAGTTCTGGCATAAAAATCATCTTTTTTATAAGGAATTAATACTATATCCGCATCTAATATTAATTGTGCATACTTTTCTTTCGGTAAAATCCCCTCAATTATTTCAGAGTTGTCACTTATTTTTTTAAGATTTTCTTTAATGTCCTTAATATTAATATTTTGATTACGCAGTACGAATTTAAATGAAGGAAAAGTCTTCTTTTTTTTCGTTAATAAAATCAAATCGCACACAAGATCGTAACCTCTATCGATAGAGATTGAGGGTAAATAAATAGTAAGGAGGTCTTTTGTTGTTTTTTGATTTTTTATTTCCCCGCCAAATTCATCGAGCATCGAGCTAAACATTGGCATTATAGATAAATGCTCATTCATATAATCACGGATCTCATTTTGAAGGATATCAGTTTCAACTGAAAGGGAGATATTATATCTTTTCCGTATTTGTGCTGTTGTAGCTAAAGCCAGGTAGAACTCGTACTTTAATGTCCCAAATTGATTCCTTTTTTTAAAAAACTCTTTATAGATATGAAACAAGTTGAGAATGAAATAATTTTTTTTATTATCCAGAGATTTCGCAATTTCAATAATAATATTGATATGTTTTGAGTCCGCAAGGTACATAAAAAAAATATTATTGGTATCGGGGTCGATTACATTTATTGATTCAGCTACATGAAGTAATTCATGATAGAATGAAGTATAATATTTATTGTTATCATCTAACGCTAAAGCCCAGGTAAAATGTGAAAAAGTTGGAATTGCGTTAACATTATTAATTAAATTTTTATCAATTTTATTGTTGCTTAAAACAACAAAGTCCCCGCCCTCAGAAGTAATTAATTTTTTTAATTTCTGATTTTGAATTAAATGATGTCCAAATTCACTGTTGAACCCTGGGTTTATATTAATAAATCTATATTTCTTCCCGGGAGTAATAAAATCATTAATTTTTATATCTTTCTCTTTAAATCTTCTTGCCGTTTCAGTATTATTGTTTTGAGGAATAAAATCTATTAATTTGTTTGAAATCATCTCTTTACCTTTATTAATTCTGTTTCAATCTTTGATTTAAAATTTTTATTTCTTCATTTTTTTGCTCAATAATTTTTTCCATTTCCAGTAGCCGGTTATTCATATAATTTGGAGTTTTTCCAAATATTAATTCTTTTCTATTACTCTCATCAGAAAGATTTTTGTATTTAGTAAGCAACTTATTGTAATTAATATTATCCCATATCCCCTCGCTTCCCAATAATTCTGTGTATTTTCCAATATACCCCTTAAGTAATTTAAATTCGGATTTATTCAAGTTAATCGTTTTTGTATTCGATCCTCCTTGTCTTTCTGAAAAATTAAAATATTTTTCTTTTTTTTGAAGCCCTAGAAAATCACAAATTTTATCCACCCATATTTTTCGATTGCCAATGTAATCTTCGTAACAAATTATCAACGGTTTCAGGTTTACTTTTTTAAAGGATGCCAAAGCAAATTTATTCATATAGTACCAGTAGAATATTTCTTTCTCAACCTGGGTTTTTATCTTTTCCAGATTGTACTCCATATCATAGATAGTGTTAATCTCATTGAGGAATCGCTTAAAATCGTCCCGGTGAAATTCGCCACCGAAGAAAGAAAATCTCACAATTATTGAATTAATTACATCTAATGGATTCCTGATAATAAAAATAAATTTGCACTCAGGGCAAATTTTGTTTAAGAGGAGGAAACGACCATTGGCCCTGATAAATTTAACCAAAAGGGTGGAATGCGAGCTGTTTTTTTGAAATATCTGATTCAAGTACTCATTTTCCTCAAACTTTTCAGGAGCTGTGATAAAAAGAGGCAACTTTAAATGATGATAAATCCCCTCAATTGATACGGAATCCATATATTTAAAATTTGCTACAACATCAGTATATCTCCCATTGAATACATCCTTATCCCACAAAAATGGCTCATAAACGAAATCGACATCATTTCCAAACTGATTAATCAATATTTCTTGTAAGAGTGTATAAATTGCGGTAGTGCCTGACCTTCCAACCCCTAAGATGCAAATCTTCATATCGTTTCCCCACTTCTTTCTATTCATAAGTACTGCCGATTCTGAATAATGGGTGTGCAAAAATTGGATTTTTTGACATGATTATGTTCTCTTTTTTCTGTTACAATATTTTCTTCTAAATGCCTCAATAAATTGATTAAAGCCATAAATAATTTCTTTTTTCTCAGTTTTATGTACTAAATTTAAATTCTTGCTAAATATTTTTTTTAACCATTTAATATGCTTTGGGATTGGAGGAGAAGAGAGTCCTGTCCCATGTCTCCGATATGCAGTCCCATTTACCCCAGTATAATAGAACTCATGTTTTTTTGACAATCTGATTTTAAGGTCCCAGTCTTCATATATGGGGAAGCGATTATCATAACCGCCTGCTTCAAAATAGGTCTCTCTTTTCATAATAAAATCCCTGGGGATCATACAGGAACGGGTGATAATATCATTAAATATCTTTCCTTCTTTTATATTTTTTGAATTTCCCTGGATACCAATCAACGTTTTATCTCCTTTTACCAGGACAATATTTGAAAAGGCAAGGATATCTTTATCCTGCTTTTTATATTGCAGTATCAGTTCCATTTCTTTTTCCAATTTTTGATTATCATAGTAATAGTCATCGCTGTCTAATGTCGTGATATATTCTCCTTTTGCCTGTAGAATCGCCTCATGTCTTGTTTGAGCCACACCTCTATTGATAGAGCTGGAAATCACTTTAATAATACCTGGATATTTTTTTTCATATTCGTGGACCATTTTGAGAGAATGGTCTGTGGAGCTGTCATCAGATACAACAATTTCCAGGTTTTTATACGTTTGACTCATTATGCTCTCCAGGCAGTCCCTTATATAAGACTCGTTATTATAATTGGCAACTATAACTGACAAGAGAATGTCATTCGTACTATTTTTTTTCATCTAATGTTAATTACTAACTAAAATGATAACCGTAGCGTTTTACTAAACTCTCAGTATATTTTTTGAGCTTATTTTTTTTGTCACCGTTCCATTCATTATAAGTGGGAAAATTGATTACTTTTTTCATATTTGGAGGCTCATCAGGATGTATATAGAGCTCATTAATTTTTTTTCTCTGTATCTCTTCTATTTTCTCTGCATCGATATCCTGAGCTCCGATAAATTCCAATAGTTTTTTCACCGCTTCTATCTGTTTTATTAAATTCTCAATTTTTAATGTTAAAAATCTCTGGCTGTTGATCTGTTTTTTAAAATTCTCAATAAATCGATTGGTTTCCATCCATAACCAGCTCAGCCGTTCGATCTGGTCCATTTTAGCCCATTGGTTTTTATCTGCCATTTTGACTCTACCGGATTCCCAGATGGAGTCATTCTTGTGCCACCCTTTGCGGACAGCACTCCGAACAAAGTCTCCAGGGTGGCGGACAATATGCACAAATTTTGATTTCTTGAATCGTTTAGCAATCACTGGTGCAAAAAAAGTCAGGCACTGATTAGATTCGACATAAATACTATTTTTTATAAAAACCTCCAATATCAATTCCATACGTGCCGCATCCATCATATTTGTCAGGACTGTTTCTTCGTTTTGATGATGAAACGCATAATTGGAAAAGTACTGCAGCGTGGGTCTGGGTTCATGATACGCCGTGATATTGGGGGAACAATTTAGCAAAGCAGCTGTAAATTTTGAGCCCGAGCGTCCGGTTGATAAAATGAATACCGGGCAGTATTCATTATACATATCTTCAATTGTTTCCTGATCCACATGGTGGATTAATTTAAACTTAAATTTAAACATCTTATTCTACACCTACTCCTTCTGCTCCTATCTGGTAATCTGGCAATCTGGTAATCAAGTAAACGTTTCAATATTCTTAACAAAATCAGAATAAGCTCTTTTTATTCCCTCTTCCAGTGGAATTCTAGCTTCCCATCCCAGCTTTTTTAACTTACTGACATCAAGTAGTTTCCTGGGAGTACCGTCCGGTTTTGATATGTCCCATTTTATTTCCCCTTCATATTGGACAATCTTCTTAATCGTTTCCGCCAGTTCTTTTATGGACGTATCTTTTCCAACTCCTATATTTATAATTTCTCCAATCTCTTTGTAATCATATTTTTCCATCAGGTACACCACAGCATCCGCCAGGTCATCAACATATAAAAATTCTCTGCGTGGAGATCCGGTTCCCCATAGTTCGACGTAAGATATATTGTTTATCTTGGCTTCATGGAATTTTCTTATCAACGCAGGCAACACATGGGAGGTTTGAAGATCGTAATTGTCATTGGGGCCAAAAAGATTGGTGGGCATGACCGATATAAAGTTTGTGCCATACTGTTCATTGTAGTATCGGCACATTTTAAGCCCGGCAATCTTTGCAATTGCATACGCTTCATTGGTGGGTTCAAGAGGTGAGGCTAAAAGATGATCCTCTTTCATGGGCTGGGAAGCCAGTCTCGGATAAATACAGGAACTGCCCAGGAATAATAACTTTTTAACCTTATGCGTGTATGCCGCATGAATGACATTGGTTTGAATCGACAGATTACTGTAAATAAATTCTGCTGGAAAGGTTTTGTTTGCCCAGATTCCGCCGACTTTTGCGGCTGCCAGGAACATATACTCTGGTTTTTCCTTTTCAAAAAAGCGTTCCACTTCCTGCTGCCGCTGCAGGTCAAAATCTTCGATATCACTGAACACAAGGTTGTTATATCCTCTTTCTTCCAGTTTTCTCTTTATTGCAGATCCAACAAGTCCTTTATACCCGGCAATATAAATTTTTGAGTTTTTCCTCATTCTAATATCTCCATTGTCTATTACAAATGTAAAAACAAGCTCCCGCCATTGCCTGTTTCCAGGTTCACAAAAAATACTAAATACAAATCAACCATTAATTTTCACACAACTCCACAACCAACAAGTCCAACACACCAACAGCATAGTAACATAGGATATTTCTATCATAAAAAACTTTCAAAGTCAACCTGTACCCCGCCAGGATCAGGGATGCGTCAAGATCTTTTAAGAAACTTGGCGCGATTCATCATTCATCATTCTTCATTCATTACTAGACTTTAAAGCATCCCTGGATGTTATTGCTATCCTATACATCATCTCCGTTAGATCAATCTTCTCTTTAATAATTCTTTTTCCGATGGCCCGCCACATTTCCTTTTGATTTTGATAATTGGATAATATGGATGCCGCCTTTTTGATGGCCTCACTTTGCTGTTTGTGGTTAAAATTAAAGACAATCCCATACTCACGTTCTTGTTCATCGGTATATCCTCGTCCAACAGGATCGATATATATACCGGGAACGCCCAGTACAGCCCCTTCTGAAACCATGGTTGCACTTTCACCAAAAATTAAAGCAGCATGAGCCATTAAACTATGTATCCGGGTAACATCCAATTGAAGTCTAAATTTTTCCAGTTTAGAGGGAAGGTCTCCCTCACTGGAGATAAACACCTTGCCCCAGGCACTCAATTCCATAATGGCCTTGATTTTATTCTGATGGGTCAGCCCGGATCGCCCGATATCGTGACCAGCTCCCCAACTGACAAATCGTACCAATGTAAATATTTCATCGGGTTTGATTCCAACTTCCTCAAGGATACTGGCATCGGCATCAGGATCAAAATAGTCTGGATGAAGATAGGCGATCTCGTGATACCCATTGTACCTGACATGGTTCCAGCGAATTTTCTTACGATAGCAGTTGGGAACATAGATACAGGTGGCAAAAGGATAAGCCAAAAGATTTGAAATGCTAGCATGTTCGGTATCATAGAAAACATAGGTGGGGATATTTTGCAGTTTTCCTAACAGGCTGATATATGTGCCGGCCACCGCCATCATCACATGGGGTTTAAATTCCCGGATTATTTGATATAATTTCCGCTGCCGATGAATCAATTCTTTTCCAAGATTTAAAATCCCTTTCCTGGCAATACCAAACACAGAAATATCTATCCCATATTGGGTGGCAAGTTCTACCAGGATGTCTTTATCTCTCCCAGTGATACGTATATAATGACCCTCTGCCTGCAATCGAGTGATCAAAGGGCGAAAAAAATGTAAATGTGCCGGGTGCTGAAGGTCAAAAAGAAATCGCCTGGTTTTCATGGTTTTTTATTTTAGCAACGAACAAACACGAACAAAAGCGAACGTAGATCATATTATAGTAAAAAAATCGTTCGCTATTGTTTGTTATTGTTAGTTGCCTTTTACGAAAAATTAAAAATCAGAAAACATTTCTGAGTCGCATTCTGTTTTCTTTTCTTGTGATTTTTTATCGATCTCCATTTTTCTTAATCGATATTGAATCTCTTCCAGTAATTTCCGGTTCACTCCCAGTAAATCTGCAATAAAAGCCACAAGAATAACTTGAAAGCCGATTCCAATTAAAACCCCTGCCAGGATAACAGACTGGATATGACCGACTCCACTTCCCATAAGTATAAAATAGATATACCTGATTCCAACTAAAAAACCTGCAGACAAAAAAATTAATCCCAGGGTCAAAAAAAATCGAAAAGGTCTGTAAACCACCACCATACGAAGGATAGCAATCAGAGATCTTGCGATATACGAAGGAATACTTTTAAATAGTCTCGACGGTCTTGTGGTTTTATTTACTTTTACTGGAACAGAGACCACCGCCATATTCTTTAATCCGGCCTGGATAATGGTTTCGTGTGTATAGGTAAAGGTGTTAAAGACATTGAGCTTCAATGCTGAATTCTGGCTAATGGCTCGAAATCCGCTGGGTGCATCTAAAACAGACGTTCGGCTTACTTTTCTTACCAACCAGCTCCCTATTTTTTGCATTATTTTTTTCATCAAGGAAAAATGTTTAATCCTTGCAATGGGACGGGCTCCAATCACCATATCTGCTTTTCCTTCTAAAATAGGTTGAATCAATTGAGGGATATCATCTGCACTATATTGGTTGTCTGCGTCGGTATTGACGATGATATCCGCCCCATATTTCAAACAGGCATTTATCCCAGCCATAAATGATCGTGCCAATCCCTGGTTCCTTTTAAAATTTATAATATGATCAGCACCATTTTCCTCAGCCACTTTTGCTGTTCTATCCGTGCTTCCATCATTGATAATAAGTACCTCTATTTCATCGATACCTTCTATTCTCCTGGGCAATGCCTTTAATGTCTCAGGCAAGGTATCTTCTTCATTAAAGCAGGATATCTGGATAATTAATTTCATGTCTGCCTTCCTAAAAAAAACAACACCTTAAAAATCTTTTCAGCAACGGTGATATTCCTGTTTCCCATGATTTTTTATATCATAAAAATGATCATTTTTCAATAAAATCGTTTTCCCATTTAAAATAGTAGAGGTTTTTAGCCACCTGAGAAATATTTCTGTCTTTTAAAAAAATAGGCTTTTTCTTATTTTTACTGAAATGCCAATGCTGGAGATTTATGTGGAGAAAATGGATATCACGTTGTTTTAAACTCTTTTGGAAGAGAGGATTAAGTTTGAACTCTTTTTTCTTATTTAACCATGCCTTTAACTTAAACCCTGGCAAGGATGGTAAAAAATGAATGCGACGTTTTAATTGATTATCAAAGTACTGGAATACCACATAGGGACGTCCAAAATAACCAATGGGTTCTTCTGGATTGAGATATTCATCTATAAATTCCCAATCATCCCCTTTTGAAAAAGATGAATATTTAATAGATGTCCTATCCAGGCTGTTATTCATTGTAAAAAGCGTCTTCCACCTATATTTCTCTTCTTTTCCTTCATAAAAACATGCCGCAAAATTGAAGAGTATCATTATTAAAATAAGAACATCAATAAATTTCAAGTAATATTTCTGAAGACCAAATTGATGTAAAATATATGACCATAAAATGATCCCAAAAATTGGAAAAAACATAAACAACCGATAATTAAAAAAAGAATAATAATATAGGAAATAACTTCCCAGCAAAACAATTGAAAAAATAAAAATAAATCCAACCATATTCTTCCTATACTCCTTTTTTAGAATAAGAAGTATTCCAATTAACATATACGCCATAAGTCCGAATGAAAAAAATTGAACACCAAAACCCGATTGATTCTGTAAAGAAGCTGAATAAGGGAGATAAATTCCAACATCTTTTATTCGAAAAGGAAAACTTAAAATATTTTTTACAAATCGATAAGGAAATGGTTTAAAAATTGGGTGTTTTGTGAGAAAAGACGGATCAGACAGTATAGGGGCAGGGCTGGTATTGTCCAATAAAAAGATTTTAAAAAAACCCATATTTTTCATAATCCCATAGCTCCCCAGGATTGAAATAACAATGATGCCGATAATAACGATCCGTTTCTTTTTGATACGTTTGGTGGTCGGGATTTTTTTTAATCCTTTCATCAATAAAAAAATCATAAGAAGCAAAACAACGATTATAAATATAAACAAAAAATTCTTAGAAACAATATACGGTACTATTTTTAAGTATTTATTCAATACATGTTTACTTTTTAAAAACCAAAAACTCCCTAAAAGAAAAATAATTATAAAACCTGATACGATTTTTGCTCTATTTTCAGAAAAAAATTTCAAAATCCTGGTGGCACTAAACCCTTTACTCAATAAAATAGCAAAGAGAAATATAAAAATAATATGCGGCGAAGATATTTTCGTACCGAGCAATATACCCAATGACAGCGATAGGGGAATAATATTAGACGTCTTTTTTATTCGCTGTTTTTGGGTATTCAAAAAAAATATATCTATAAAATAGAACATGGTTATGAGGATCATACCGGTAAGAACGACATGGTCCTGACACGTTCTTGATTCAACTAAAATAGACGGGATAAAATATATTAAAATAGCGTATCTTAAAGCAATATCTCTTTTTATAGTCATTTTTCTCATAATCGCATAAGAAACAATGACTAAAAAAATACCGAAAATAAACTGTGGTAACTCAATCCACGTAATATCGTGGAAAAAACGTATAAACCAAAAATGCAGTAACTTAGAACCCAGAGGATAATTATTAACATGGCCAACAGGTGTATCAATAAATGAGGGGATCATATTTTGCTGCTTCCATTCCACAACAGGGTGAAGGTGATATTGAAGAGTATCCCATATATAAGGGGGTAAATAATATATTTTTATAAACAAGAGTAAAACCTGGGTAATAAATAAGAAAAGAAAAAGATACAAAAAGAAATCTTTAATGTGAAACAGGTACTTTGAAAAATCCAAAATACGTTGATATGAACGATAAATGGATTCTTTAATCATTTTTCTTAAAACAACTACGACAAAAAGTGAAATGGAAACATTTAAAATGAATGTGAACGGGATACTGAGATTTTTTATCACCACCCCAAGAAAAAGAAGAGAAAACGTTATTTGAGAAATATATATTAAAAATGCAGTCATTAGCTGCTCAGAGAAATTTGATCTTTGCATAAATCGATAGGCGGCCAAATTGGATGAGAAAATCATTACAAGATTTAAAAGCACAAAAATAAAAACCATTGATTATACTACCTCTTTATCTTTCTCATTTGTTGAGCCATATTAATATATGAAGCCTCGATAAAATCATTTTTAATTTTATTTATAAAATCAAAACAGGCAGCGCCAGAACCGTTTATTTGCCCCAGCCATCGATAATCTTCTCTATATTGGTAAAGGGATATATTTTTAAAACATACGATCCCATCACGGCGTTTTTGACCTCTTTTCAGTAAATAGAGGACAGGCGAACGGCAATGGCTCCTGGAACGGAATATGATACTGGCTTTTCGATAAGTACTTTGCACGGAAGTATCCAATACACGATGAACCAGGAGATCATCTGGTGAATAAGGATGTGTGGCTAGCATGATCATCGGTTCAACTAAACCTGTTACTTTATATTCGAAAACAATCTCATAGATTTTTTCTTTCTTGAATGGAATCGGTAATTCTGAAAAGAACCTTCCTGCCCCATATTTGAACTCTTTTTGAGAATTGGTCAGCAGGGTATATACCAATTCCCTTTTTTCTTCTTCTTCATTAAGGGCTAATTTGAACAGGGAATGAATGATGAAAGGGATTGAATCCCTTATTTCCAAAAAGGTTTCGATGTGGCTGTGATTATTAATATTACTATTACCCGTTGGAAAGACAAAGTAATAGTCTTTGATATTTACGATATTAAAGGTTTTAAATCTGTACAATACAATGGATGTGACTTTTTGATTATTTAGTTTCAGTCCGAATTTGATTGAATCATCACTGAGAGGAGTAATATCAAAATGATTAATAAGATAATAATTCCCTTTGCGATTATACGCGAAACTCTTTTGAAATAGAATTGAACTCTCCTTTAAAATGGTTAAATTCACTGCAGAAGGGGCATTAAGGATTCCTTTTGTCAGTTCGACCGCGTTCTCTACTTTCCAAAAATTCCACATGATGAATTTAAAGGTGAGGAGAGTGATTATAAGTATAATTAATCCAATACCTGCATTTTTCATTAATGTCTGTTTCTTCATTGATTAAAATTTAACATTGCATTATTTCACATTAAAAAAAATTCTTCAAACAAAACGTTAAAAAAATTATTTGATTATTGAATCAAAATAGTCTATGGTTTTTTTCAGACCCTCTTCAAGGGATGTGGAGGGGTTCCAATTCAGTTCCTTCTGAGCCATTGAGATATCAGGTTTTCTCCTGATAGGGTCATCTGGGGGTAATGCATTGTAGACGATCCTGGAATTTGAGTTCACCATATCAATGATTTTCTGGGCCAGTTCCATGATGGCATATTCAACCGGATTGCCCAGGTTCACGGGCCCGATGAAATCATCGGCGGTATTCATCATGGCGATGATACCTCTTACCATATCATCCACATAACAAAAGGACCGGGTCTGGCTTCCATCGCCATAGATGGTAACATCCTGCCCTTTTAAGGCCTGAACGACAAAGTTACTGACAACCCGGCCGTCATTGGGATGCATCCGGGGGCCATAGGTATTAAATATCCGCACCACTTTTATTTTTACTTTATTCTGCCGATGGTAATCAAAAAAAAGGGTCTCTGCACACCGTTTACCTTCATCGTAACAGGAACGGAGTCCAATGGGATTGACATTGCCCCAATAGGTTTCATGCTGTGGATGAATTTCCGGGTTACCGTAGACTTCACTGGTGGAGGCTTGTAATATTTTTGCCTTTACCCGTTTGGCAAGGCCCAGCATGTGTACAGACCCCATGACATTGGTCTTTATGGTCTTGACCGGGTTGTACTGGTAATGGATAGGAGAGGCTGGACAGGCCAGATTGTAGATTTCATCTACTTCCAAAAATATGGGATGAACAATATCATGCCGTATCAATTCAAAATGGGGGTCTTTCAGCAGGTGACGGATGTTCTCTTTGGTGCCGGTAAAGAAATTATCCAGGCAAATAACGTCGTTTCCCGCCTTCAATAGTTTTTCACACAAATGGGAGCCAATAAATCCAGCTCCCCCGGTCACCAGTATGGATTTGTTTCTCGGTACCTGCGACTTCTGTTTATCCATGGCGCCTCCTTTAAGAAAACAATTGCCAATTATCTTCTCTTTTGATTATTTGTCATTATGCCATTTCTAATTGTCAATTGTCAATTGTTAATAATGTCAATAATCTTTTCCTGGTCATATTTGGTAAGATAAGGATGCATGGGAATACTGAATATTTTGTCTGCTGTCTCTTCACTAATGGGAAAATCCCCTTTTTTATAGCCGAGTGCGGCAAAGGCTTCTTGCAGATGGAGCGGTGTGGGATAGTAGATAGCAGTGGGTATGCCTTGCTTTTCCAATTTGGCAATGACTGCCTCCCGTTGTGGGTGCAAGATGGAATACTGGGCCCAGGCTGAAATGTTATAATCCTTTACACAGGGTGCTTTCGCAGGCGCTTTGAGGCGCTTTTGGTAACGTTCGGCCACCTCTTGGCGCAGCTCTATCTCTTCATCAAATATCTCCAACTTGGCCAGCAATATGGCTGCCTGGAGGGTATCCAATCTGCCGTTGACGCCGACTCTTATGTTATTATATTTATCCGCACCTTTACCGTGAATTCGGATGGAGGTTAATTTCTCATAAAGCTCAGTAATATCAGTAAAAATCATACCACCATCCCCATAACAACCCAGGGGTTTGGCAGGGAAAAAACTGGTGGCTGCCACATCCCCGTGAGAACAGGCTTTTTTGCCTTTGTAAGTGGCGCCGAAACTCTGTGCTGCGTCCTGGAGCACAAAGAGATTGTACTTTTTAGCGATTTTATTGATCTCGTCATAATCGGCTGGCTGCCCAAATAAGTCCACAGGGATGATACCGCAGGGATTCAATATACCCTGGTCTACAGTTTTTTGAATGGCTTTTTCCAATTTGTCCGGTTCAATATTAAACGAATCCGGCTGGATATCCACAAACACCGGTGTGGCGCCCAATAGTTGAATCACCTCTGCTGTCGCAATAAAAGTAAATGGGGTGGTAAATAGAGCATCCCCCTGGCCAATGCCATAGGCCATTAAAGGAATTAAAAGGGCATCGGTACCGCTGGCCACTCCTACGGCATACCGGGTACCTACATATTGGGCCAATTTTTCTTCCAGTTCTTTTATTTCAGGTCCCATGATGTATCTCCCATGGTCCAACACTTTTTTAATATTTTCTTCAATTTTGCTTCTTATTCGCTGCTGTTGCGCATTTAAATCAACAAATCGCATTTGTTCTTCTCCTTATTTTTGGATTCGACTTAGCTGGCATGGAGCATGGGGCATGGAGGGGACTTTTAGGTCTCGCATGGTTCATGACGTGTGCTCCTTGTTCATTCGCATCATTTTTTTATAGGGTCCCCGCGCCGCGGGGATCAAATTTCCTCTACAATCATTTTGATTTTCTTAAATTCTCTTCCACAGTTTTTACACTCAGCGGTTTCATCTGAATCGGGATCAAGGGTTAAATCGAGTTTTTCTTTCCCACAGGCACACATCCAGGCTGTGAGATGGGCAGGCGTTCCCTTTACCAGGCCGTAATCAGGGACATCCCCGGTCACCACTGCGCCAGCTCCTACAAAAGCATATTCTCCGATGGTAATCCCGCAGATAATGGTACAATTGGCTCCCAAAGAGGCACTCTTTTTAACCAGGGTTTTGATATAAAAATCAGAACCTCTCTGGGGAAACTCACTCCTGGGATCGAGAATATTGGTAAACACCATGGATGGGCCGCAAAAAACATAATCTTCCAATTCAACACCCTCATATACAGAGACATTATTCTGTATCTTTACATAATTGCCAACGATGACATTGCTGCCAACATAAACATTCTGGCCGATGGAACACTTTTTACCGATTTTGGCTCCACCCTGGATATGAGAAAAATGCCAGATTCTGGTCCCTTCTCCAATTTCAACATTGTCATCCACATAACTGCTTTCATGAACAAAATAATTCTTTTCAGGCATACTTATCACCTATCTTTGGCCATTTCATTTATTTAAATTTAACGTTTAATTTTTTTTCCGCCTGTTCAAGTATTTTTAAAACGTTCAACCCTTCGACACCGTCGGTTTTGGGCGGCTGGCGGCTCTTGATACACTGGATAAAATGAAGCAGTTCCTCTCTTAAAGGTTCTTTTTTTTCAAAATCAACAGAATAGGATTCAGCTTTGCGGGCCACTGGAATTTCACCATTGATAAAATCGATTTTATGGGGATAGATCAATAATTTATCATCGCTGACATCATCAAAAACAGCCATTTTTTTACTTCCTACCACTACCAGTTTTTGTTCTTTAAAGGGATGGAGCCAGTTGACAAAGATATGGCTTTTGACACCATTTTTAAATTCCAATGTGGTAAGGGTGGTATCGAATATACCCGGTTTTACATAAGCGCCACCGTAAGCACCTACGCGTATCGGCTCCTCCCCATTCAAAAACATTAATATCAAAGAGATATCATGGGGCGCAAAACTCCATAAGACATTCTCTTCGATTCTTAATTTACCGATATTTAGGCGGTTGGAATAGATATAACGGATTTCACCCAGTTCTCCTGCATCGATGAGTTCTTTTAGTTTGACAACTGCTGGATGGTATTGAAGGATATGACCCACCATCAGTATACGGTTTTCTATGTGGGCAATGCCCACCAGTTTAAGACCTTCTGCCACTGTTAATGCAAGGGGTTTTTCTACCAGTACGTCTTTTTTGGCCAGTAGGTATTTTTTTGTCAGTTCAAAATGGAGTGCGGCAGGTGCGGCAATAACCACTGCCTGAATATCCGAATTATCTAAAATATAAGAGTCATTGTTCACATAATTTACATGGGGGAAATCCTTTTTGCTCCGCTCAATATTCTCAGAATCCGGTTCCACTACAGAATGCAGCACCCCTAATTTCTCTAAATTTCTCAGATGATTTTTTCCCCAGTGACCGACACCAATCAAAGCAATATTCTTTTTCATTTATTGCTTCCTGTATAATTTTAATATCGTTGCATTTGTTTTCCTTCTTTCGGTTTGAAGGGAATTTGTTGGCGGGGTTATATAACCCCGCCTTCGTTCTCTATGCTTTCCAGATTTTGTCACTTTTGATTCCTTTTTGTTTCAGGGCATTCCGGGTGTCAATGACTATTTTTGCTTTTTTCAAAACCAGTTGGTAATCGATATTGGAATGATCGGTAATGATAACGGCTGCATCATATTCGTCATCTTCGACTTCCTCTAAACCAATCGATTGTAGATTCAGTTCATACTTTCGTGTTTTGGGGAGAGAAGGGATATAGGGGTCAAAGTATGCCACGTCGGCTTCTTCTCTTATTAAAAGATCAATCACTTTCAATGCTGGACTTTCCCGCATATCATCCACATCTGGTTTGTATGCGACACCAATCACCAGGATTTTGGCTTCCTTCATGGAATGGCTCAACGCGCTTAAGGCTTTCATCACTTTTTCAATCACATAATAGGGCATGGTATTATTGATCTCGCCAGCCAGTTCAATAAAATGGGTATGAATGTCAAATTCCTTTGCTTTCCAGGCCAGGTAAAAAGGATCAATAGGGATGCAGTGACCACCCAGCCCGGGACCAGGATAAAAGGCCTGAAACCCAAACGGTTTGGTTTTAGCAGCTTCAATCACCTCCCACACATCAATGTCCATTCGGTCAAAAATAACCTTTAACTCATTGACCAACGCAATATTAACGGCCCGATATGTGTTTTCCAGTATTTTTGATGCCTCTGCAATTCTGGTTGAAGAGACCGGAACAATTGGTACAATCTGGCTGTACAGGGTTTCTACTATCACCAAACCCTCTTCAGTAACAGCACTGACGACTTTAGGGATATCACTGGTTCTAAAATCTTTGTTCCCAGGGTCTTCTCTTTCCGGGGAATAACCCAGGTAGAAATCTTCACCTACTTTTTTACCGGATTTTTCAAGCAGCGGCAGCATCTCCTCCTCTGTGGTGCCAGGGTATGTGGTACTTTCAAGGACCACCACCTGCCCTTTTCTCAAATACTTGGAAATGATCTCGGTGCTATTCAACACATAGGATAGGTTGGGATTGTAATGTTCATCCAGAGGTGTAGGTACACAGAGCAAAATATAATCCACCTCTGCCAGCCGGGAAAAATCAGAGGTGGCACTGAACTTTTTTTTATCCAACACAAACGCTCTTAAAAAATCATCTCCAACATGTTTGATATAACTCTTCCCCTTGTTTATTTTATCGACTTTACTATTATCTGTGTCAAACCCGAGAATCGTAAAATTCTTCTCCAGAAATGCACGGGCCAAAGGTAATCCCACATACCCAAGGCCGATAATACCTATCACTGCCTCTCGATTGCTAATTTTCGCAACCAATTCCTCTTTCATTTTAATCTCCAATTACCTGCCACAAATTTAACCGCTTTAAACTTCAACATGCAGGCTTCCGCCCTCGGTCTCGGCAAGCAATACAAAAATTTTAACTTATACATAATAAATAGTAACCTATTATTATAGCGTATTTGTGTGGAATAAAAAAGTCTTATTTGTTGCTAAAATCCACCAACTTATTTAAATCAAGCGATTGTTCCATTCTTATTTACAGATAAAAATTCCTTCACCCGTGATATGCAACGGTTCCAGATATCGAAAAAGGATTAAAAATATTAAAAATACAACCTTAAAATATTAACTCGTGCTTCGTAGTGAGGCTACTTCGCAGAGTAGTATTTTCTTAAGTTTAAGGTTGATAAAATCAATTTTTTGGGCAGGATATATTAAAAAAATTAAATCGGGCGCATAGATAATAGTATCCAGCAACTCATAAATGCGGTCGCCGTCGCCCAGAGAGTTATGACAATATAGGGAATGATTGGGTTAGCAACGAACAAAACGAACAGGGAGTACAAAGAATTTTTAAAAAAATAAAAAAAATTGAAAAAAAATGGTTTTTCGATTAAAATTTAAGTCTCAATGAGGAAATGAAATGAAAATAACCACAGGTCAGGGGACCCATTTGAATCATTGGTGTTTTAATAGGCGTAAACCTCTCCGAAT
>Ga0180437_10000151_pt1 | contig 148194 bp, 112 predicted proteins | sample SS_ome_4_FD_132410 | JGI IMG/M metagenome (GOLD analysis project Ga0180437, IMG submission 132410) | Hypersaline lake sediment archaeal communities from the Salton Sea, California, USA - SS_3_D_1 metaG | ecosystem: Environmental > Aquatic > Non-marine Saline and Alkaline > Hypersaline >...
GACCGGAGCCTTGGAAAGATCCTGGTCGGGTAAAGGTAGGCGTCGGGGGTCGTCCGAAACAGTCTGCCCGGGACGCTGTTCGAGACTATACTGCTTTTTCTGCGCATAAACCATCCCCAGCGCAATTAGAAAGACTCCGATAAAAACCGAGATCCGTCTCTTCATATTAGCCTCCTATATAAATTTAAGTAAAAAGAAAACCATTCGGCTCTTTGCTTCTTCTAGCGTGGTCTTGGAACCACCGGCAAGATGATGTGAGAGGGATATTTAGCATCATGAAATATCTTCTGGTCCGCCATTTGCATCTCCATTGAGGTTCCATTGTTTTTTCCGGTATTGAGGTTGCTATTGAATTTCGGGAAATTACTGGAGGAGATTTCAACACGAATGCGATGCTTCTCCTTGAAAACGTGGGACGTGGCCCAGAGGTCAATTTCGTATTCATATGGTTTTCCGGGTTTGAGTCGGACAGGCATCTCGTAGGAATTTCGGAAGCGAGCACGGATGACGCCCCCCAGTAGCCGCTGGGCATATCCATCAGGATGAACATCAATTAGCTTTGCTGACCAGTCGGTGTCAGGTGCTGAAGTAGCGGCCCACAGTCTGACTCTTACGCGCCCCGTAACCTCCAAGGCCTCGGTGATTGGTTCTGAGGTGTAAACCAGGACATCGTTACGCGTTTCGATGGGGCGCTGGTCCTCCGTAGACTCAAGCTGGAATGAGCCCGGGACGAAAACGGTCGGGACAGGATCGCTGGGGTCGTAGCTGAAACGGTCGGACGGCTCATTCGCGGGAGCGGTAGTACTCAGTGTCCCATCCCCATTCAATGTATTGGCTTGCCCTTGGCTGTGAAAATAAAAGCGAGTGAATTTGGCACGCGATAAGGGCCACTCCTGCTCATCCCGCCAGCGATTTTCCCCCATTACAAAGATCCTTACCGGGGCTGCCTTCATCACCTGATCACAGCCCTTTTCTCTCAGGTGGCAGTCAAACCAGCGGCGGTAAACGTCATTGATATCAATTACGGCTTCGGGGCCGAAGTCGATATCGCCGAGTATTTGTGCACTGTTGATGGCATGCGGCCAGGGGCCGATCAAAAGCCACTGCCCGCGACGGGCTTCCAATGACCTGCCATGCTTTATCATCCCCGCGTAATTCAGTAGCGCGCCCACCTGGTCATCGTCATACCAACCGGTCACATGCAGCACAGGCACATTCACGCGGTCGTATTTGTCCTGGTAGGATCGCTCCTTCCAATACTCATCGTAGCTATTGTGTTCGGTCCACTCGCGCCACCAGGGTACCCTGCGTCCTGCTGCCTCGTCCATGGTAATGACCGGAAGATGCTTGTACAACATGGGCAGGTCATACATCGAAAGTTCCTGGTTCACTCGAGCGTCCACCAGGATCATCCAATCTGCCATGCCCAGCAGGAAGGCGCCGTTCTGGTAGGGAACATTGAGGAAGGGATCGGGTGGAGTGACGATTGAAACCATCGTCTTTAGATGCTCACTTCCCTCCACAGCTGCAAACCACTGGTTCCACCCTGCGTACGATCCTCCAATCGTGCCCACGTTGCCGTTCGACCACGGTTGCTTCGCTGCCCACTCTATTGTGTCATAGCCATCACGACCTTCGTCCACAAAGGGACGAAAGCGGCCCTCGGAGTCGTGTCGCCCCCGGCTGTCCTGGGCAATGAAAACGAAGCCATGCTCGGCGAAATACAGCCCATTGTCGAGGATTCTCTTGGAGTTGTTGCTGTAGGGGGTGCGCAACAGAATGACCGGGAATTTGCCCGCTGTATCGGGACGATAGATGTCAGCAGACAGGATCGCACCGTCCCGCATCGGAATCCGGACATTAAGATCTAGCTTGATCTCATAGCCGGTACCGGCAGCACTGACACCTGCGTTCGTGAAAGTGGCCATCGCATGGAAGCTCACGACCATGAGGATCGTGAAAAGGATCCGGTACAAATGTTTGTTTGGCATGATTGTTTTCCTTTTCTTTCCGTTCCTTTGGCAGCTATTCAAGATTACTGGAATCGACCGGGATGACCGGCAGAATCACATGCGATGAGTATTTGGCATCGTGATAAATCGTCTGGTCCGCCACCTGCATCTCGGTAGTCGTCTGGCTGTTCTTGCCCGTGTTGAGGTTGCGAGCAAAGTCGGGAAAAGCTGAGCTAGTGATTTCGATCCGAATGCGGTGGCCCTTGTGAAACAGGTTGGAAGTCGGCCATAGTTCAATAGTGTACTCATACACCTTTCCCGGTTCTAGAAGAGTGGACTTTTCCAGAGAATCTCGAAACCGAGCCCGAATAATGCCGTGGCCAAGGCCCATAGCGAAGCCATTGGGAAAGACATCACTGAGACGGGCAAAGAAATCGGTGTCGGGAGCAGAGGAACCTGCATACAGCTTCAAGGTGACAGGCCCAGTGAGTTCAACTTCATCCTCCAGCTGCGGTGTCTGATAGACGAGGACATCCATCCGCCGCTCTATCTTCTGGAGGTCGATGGGGCCGTAGGTCGTGTGTTTAGCAGGTGCAGGTTTTTCGGGATCATACCTATACCGGTCAGGAGGTTCGTCACCCCCGGGTGGCGTAGTACTGAGCAGGCCATCACCGTACAGGCTGTTCGCCCGGCCTGTGCTATGCAGGTAGTACTTCGTCCAGCGCGTCCTTTCGAGCGGCCATTCCCACTCGTCGCGCCAATCATTGGCCCCCATGACGAAGATGCGAATCGGCGCTTCGCCGAGGATGCCGTTGTCGATGCCTTTAAGCCAATGATCGAACCAACGAAGAACCCAGCGATCCAAATCGATCAAAGAGCCCTGGCCAAAATTGACTCCAGTTAGCCTGCGAGTGAGGTTGACTGCATGGGCCCAGGGCCCGATCAGAAGTTTCTGACTCCGACGGGCATGCTCTGTCTTGGCTCCCTTTACCATTCCAGGGAAATTCATGAAAGCACCGGGAAAATCACCATCATACCACCCTGTAATATGAAAGGTCGGTACGTTTATCTTGTTAAACTGGGATTGATAGTCGAGACGCTTCCAGTAGTCGTCGAAGGTATCGTGCTCCATCCAGTCTTGGAACCAGCTCACCCGCCGGCCTCCCATCCGATCGAACTCGCTCACAGGCAAGTGTTTCAGCATTTCAGATAACTTATAAGGTGGATCGGGAACCCAGTTCCCGTCCCCGCCAAAAGTCTGCAGAGTATGACCGTCCATCATAAGCATCCAGCTTGCTGCCGCCAAAAAAAGTACACCATTCTCGTAGGGGAAGTTCTTAAATGGATTTGGTGGTGCCACGTAGGGCACCATGCACGCTAAGTGCTTATTGGCCAGCGGCGCCGGATACCATTGCGTCCAGCCTACGTACGAAGCGCCAATCGTGCCGACCTTGCCTGTCGACCACGGCTGGGTGCCGGCCCACTCTTGCGTGTCATAGCCATCCTCGGCTTCATAAATGAGGGGATACCATTCTCCTTCCGAGTCATGGCGACCTCGCGTATCCTGCACCATAAACACATATCCTCGTCTGGCGTAGTAGGTCCCCCGCTCAAAGTAATAATTATTATTGTTGTTGTACGGGGTTCGTTCCAAGAGAACGGGAAACCGACCAGGTGCGTCGGGCCGATAAATGTCGGCGGAAAGGCGCACCCCATCGCGCATCGGTACCATGACGTTTAATTCCATCTTAACGTCATAAATAGGCTGCGAGATTTTCTCTTCTTGTATGAGAGAGAATGCGGCAACTGTCAATCCCAGCCAGCTACACAGCAAGATGATCACTCCGCGTTGCTTGGATTTCTCCATCTTTGAACCTCCACTATTAACGCTAGTTGCAGTGAACGAATCCGCCCACCACTAATCTCTATTTCGTTTCCGCTCATTGAACACAAGATTACCGAGTCCAAAGCCAGCAACAATTACTAAGCGGAATTGATGACTGGCCATCAATATCACCTTTTTTACAAGCCCAAACTTGCGCTTTTTGCAGGTTTGAATTAATAAGGATAAGTATATCTAAATATATTACTCTGTCAAGGCTTTTACAATAGGTTATTTATAAAGTTTTCACGCTAGTTATTATGTGCTTTTGATAATGCTAATCTTGCCCAGCTTTCCTGGATTTTCCCCAGAAAGTCAAAAGGACTTTGTCCGATGGGCTCGATGTGGCCAAACTCACTATCACATAGACGATGACAGACGTGATCACAGCCAGAAAAGAAGGGTGTGTCCCCCATACCTGAAGTTGCGGCAATACAGTGTTGGATAGCCCATAGACGAGCATCCCCCAAGTGATTGAGGCTAATGTCCCCCATTTGTTGCCCCTCTTCCAGTGCACCCCTAAAATGATCGGCCCAAACGTGGCTGTCATTAGGCCTCCAATGGAAAAGAGAATAATCCATATTATAAGTCGCGGCTGAGTCATGGCCAAACCTATAGCTATGGCCAGGCATGTGCCCATCGTGACGCGTGAGGCAATCTTTATTGTTTGAGCAGAAACACTCGGCTTCAGCTCTTTGAGAAGATTCTTTGCGATAGAAGAGGTTATGATGATGGCCATGGCCGCCACTGTTGTCTGAATACCTGCCACGATGCCAGCCAAGACAATCCCTCCTAAAGCTTTGGGCATCACATTCATGGCCAGCCAGGGGCTGATTTCATCGGCAACGGCAAGGTCAGGAATAATAGAGCGCGCCATGGCACCAGCCAAACTGAGAAGCAACGTCCAGAGAAAGACCAGAATCACCCCAATCCAGATCCCCCTTTTCAAAGCTTTGGTATTCCTGTAGGTCAGAGCCCCAAGCATGGCGTGGGGCATCCCGACCATGAAGATACCGAGCATGCAGGCCAAGGATACGGCGAACATGGGCGGGATTTCACCGTTCATGGTTGGTGAAAGGAATTTCATATCCAAGCTAGAGATAGCCTCGGTCGATCTCTTGAATCCGCCTGCAGAGATGACTGTTCCGATGAAAAGCATAATTGTGCCGATAGTAATAATGCAGCCCTGGAGGAGGGTCGCAATGGACGTCCCCCGCATTCCTCCCAGAACACAATAGACCATGACCACAAAGGATCCAAGAGCAAGAGCTGGGAAATATCCAAGGCCTGTCATCTGGACTATGACTCTTGCTGCTCCCACAAACTGAGTTCCCATATAAGGGAGAAGAAAGATGGTCACCAGGATGGCCAGGATGACGATGATGGCTTTGCTCTCGTAGCGTGCTCGGAAAATATCCAGGTAAGTGACGGCGTTCACCCGGCGGGCAACAATGCCAACGATAATCCCGATCGGAGCAAGAAGGAGAAGACTCATGAAAATCTGAAAGTTATTCAACATCACCCAGGAATACCCGTATTCATAGCAAATTCCAGGGCCGGCAATGAAGGTCCCAGCGCTGGCAAGGCCTCCTGCGATAATCATTGCCACAACAATACCGCCTAGTCCACGACCAGCTGCGTAGAATTCCTGTTCATACTTGACAATGGGGACTTTCTCCACAATGCGGTATGACCAAACGCCGATGGCAATCAACACAGCAGTGTAAAGGGAAAAGGAGATGATAGCAGGATTCATTGGCCTATCTCCTTGGATCTTGCTCGAATTTCATGCTCTTCCTCTACTCTCAATCATCGAAAGCCTTTCATACTATTTTCCAAACAAAAACACAACACTTGATTGAACGATTTTCCCGCGTGAGAAGGAAGAACCCCATTTGATTGAAATTCAGAGGAAAATTTTTTTAGCTTGTCATCTCTTTTTTGCTTGACTGGGCAGTTCACTGTGTAGTAAGTATACCTTAATATATTTGTAATCTCATCCTATAGGAGGTGGATAATGACCCCATTAACGAGACGGGAATTCTTGAAAGCCGGAGGGGCAGCAGCGTTATCGTATTCCTCACTCATGGGGGCCGTTTCTGCTCTGGCAAAGCCATCGGATTCTAGCGTCTTATTGATTGAGGCAGAGGATATCTATTCCAGAGCCATCGTTATCGACATGATTAGTAGTGTTCTCTTGGATGAAATAGGCAAAACCAATATAAAAAATAGCGGTGTCACCTGCATGAGCCCCACTCTCGGAGTCCGGTTTCCATCCAATCCCCAAGGAACTTATATGCTTCAAGCATATCCTTTCCAGGCCGCCGTCGAGGATTGCGCTCAAATGAAGGAGACCATTCAGAAAAACAGCGACTTGCTTCTGCCGTGTTTGAAGACGGCTGATATCGATCAGGCCAAGAAAGAAGGCAAAACCGCAGTGATGTTCAACTTTCAGAACACCCCTATTGAAGACAAACTCGAGAACTTGGATCTGTTCCACAGCATGGGAGTGAGGTCCATGCAGGTCACATACAATGAAAGGAATCTTTTGGGAGATGGATGCACAGAAAGAACGAACGCCGGTCTTAGCGACTTTGGCGTAGCTGCTGTCTCACGCATGAATGAACTGGGGATATTGGTGGATACGAGCCATTCGGGTTACCAGACAACTATGGATGCCATCGAATTTTCCAAAAAGCCTCCTATTTTCAGTCATACGGGCTGCCATGCGTTGAATCCACATCCACGGAACAAGACGGACGAACAGATCCGGGCTTTAGCGGATAAGGGCGGTGTAATGGGATTGGCCACAATAAACATCTTTTTAAAAAGAGACATTCCGGTGACTATAGAAGATTTTTTGGACCATATCGACCATGTGGTTAAACTTGTAGGCATCGATCATGTCGCTTGCGGCAGTGATGGTTCTCTGAGAGGCTGGCCTACGGATCCCGCCTATGAGAAGACACTCATGGCGGTTTACAATCCGGAACGGTTTAAATCCTCCTATCGTTTTCGTTATCCTATGGGAACCGAAGGCATAAACAACCCGAAGAAATGGCTTAATGTGACTGCGGGAATGATCCGGCGAGGCTATCGAGAGGAGGATATTTTGAAATTTCTAGGAGGCAACTGGCTGCGGGTCTTTCGTGAGGTGATAGGGTAGATGGCTAGCCGCTTCACGAAAAATACCAGACAATTGAAGGCCGATTTAGACTCATAAAGCTCTCGCCCCATGGGAAATGTCTTCGGGGAATAGCGCAAAGGAGGGAAAGGATGAGACCTAAGAAAACTATCTGGCTTAGCCTATTCAGTTTAATTGTTTGTCTGTCTTTTGTATCCGCTGAAACACTCATTTCAAAGCCTGACTACAAGGTCAAGATGAAGTTTGGCGTGATGGTTCCTATGAGAGATGGAGTCAAACTGGCTTCGGACTTGTATTTTCCTGATGCCAAGGGGAAATTTCCTGCTATCCTCATCCGGACCCCTTACAACAACGCTATCCCTCGATATGACAGGTATGGTAAGTTTTACGCCAGCCGAGGCTATGTTTTAGTCACCCAGGACTGCCGCGGACGGTATGATTCGGAAGGCGAGTTCTATCCTTTTGTCGGGGAGGAATACGATGGTTACGATACCATCGAGTGGATTGCTCAACAGCCGTGGAGCAACGGCAAAGTGGGGATGACCGGACTCAGCTATGTGGGATATGTTCAGTGGATGGCTGCCTCCGAACAGCCGCCGCATCTAACCTGTATTTTCTCTTATGGATCACCAAGCAATATCTACGGAGATACCTGGTTTTCGTTCGGCACATTGTATCTGATGGATTCTTTGACATGGACTTTCTGGATGCAGGGCCGCACCGGTCAGAACATGGGCGTTCACGATTGGTTGAATCTCAAAGACCACCTGCCTCTGATGACCATAGATGAGTTCCTGGGGAGAAAACTTAAATACTGGAAAGATATGCTATCACATCCGAATTATGATGAATACTGGGAGAAGCAGGGGCTGAAGGGTAAGTATCACAAGATTCATATCCCTACGGTTACAGTTACCGGTTGGTATGATGACGGACAACACGGCGCTCTGGATAATTACTATGGATTGATGCGTGAAGGGACGGATGAAGCCAAAAAAAATGCCAAACTCATCATGGGATACTGGAGTCACGGAGGACCCTATCCCCACTGGAACAATAACTATACGAAATTGGGCGCTTTCGATTTCGGCCAAGATGCCTTTCTCGACTTGGAGTCCTACGAGTTGCGGTGGTTTGACTACTGGTTGAAAGGCTACCGTAACAATATCATGGAAGAGTCCAAAGTTAAGCTGTTCATTCTCGGTGCGAACGAATGGAGACAGGAAGCGGAGTGGCCTCTTCCGGACACGCAGTACACGAAATGTTATTTTCACAGTGGAGGCCGGGCCAACACGCTGTACGGCGATGGGACACTCAGTTGGGATATGCCGGGAGGCGAACCCCAGGACAACTACTTCTATGATCCAGCCGATCCTGTGCCGACAATCAGGGGCGGGACAGGTGCCAGGGGCGGTATCTCGTCGGACCCGATCGACCAGAGAATCAACGAAAAGCGTGAGGATGTCCTTTGCTACACTTCGGATGTTTTGAAGGAGGATGTGGAGGTGATCGGACCGCTAAAGGTTATTCTCTATGCCGCCTCTTCGGCCGTGGATACCGATTTTTGTGGAAAACTGGTGGATGTCCATCCCAATGGCGCAGCATATAATGTCTCGTACGCCGCTTCTGGGTTGCTGTCGGCCAGATTCAGAGAATCTATGGAAAATCCCTCGTTGATTGAGCCGGGAAAGGTTTACAAATACGAGATCAATCTCCGTCCGACTGCAATTGTGCTTAAAAAGGGACATCGGATTAGAGTGGAAATCTCCAGCAGTGACTTTCCGCTTTTTAACCGCAATTTGAACACCGGCAAGAATCCCTATACCTCTACGGAAATGGTCAAGGCTAACCAGACTGTCTACCATGACAGCCAGTATCCGTCGCACATTATCCTTCCGATTATCAAGAGGAACTGATATAGGAAATAATATAGAGTGATAAAAGGAGGTTGAAATGGATCGAAAAAATATCCGATGTGTTGGCAGAGCAGGTATTTTGTTTTTTCTCATCGTTTTCCTTTTTGTCACAGTCCAGAGTTGCAAAAAGGGAATTAATGTTCCCCCTCCGCCGGAAACAAAAGTCGTGGAGGTTGTGGACACGGTTCACGGAGTGGATATCGTCGACCCCTACCGCTGGCTGGAAGATCAAAACAGCCCTGAAACCCGCGAATGGATCGCTGCTCAGAATGCCTACACGGACTCAATCCTGGGATCCTTGTCCAAGCGTGACGAGCTGAAAGCGCTGGCCGCCAAGCTCATCAAAATCGACACCATTAGCATTCCCATAGAGAGAGGAGGGCGTTACTTTCTGACCAAAAAAAGGGCCGATCAAGAGCTCCCGGTCATCTATATGAGACAGGGTCTCGATGGTGAAGACAAAGTGCTCATCGATCCTCATCCTATGAGTGAGGATCAGACCACCAGCGTCAACATTCAGGATATATCTCACGATGGGACTCTTCTTGCCTACGGTGTCCGGAAGGGCGGCGAGGATGAAGTGGAGATCAGATTCCTGGATGTAGACACCATGGAAGAATTGCCAGATGTGCTTCCCCGCGGTCTTTACTTCGGCATCTCGATGATGCCTGACAAGAGTGGTTTTTTCTACAGCAGACAGACTATGTCTGGACCTCACATCCTCTATCACTCCTTTGGAACGGAAGTCGGTGCCGATAAAGAGATTTTCGGCGAAGGATATGCACTGGGGAATATCATGTTTGCTTATCTCTCGGATGACGGCCGATGGCTTATCATTACCGTTCTGGAAGGGTCTTCGGGAAAGACTGAAGTTTACCTGAAAGACCTGGCAGGGGAAAAACCTATAACCACAATCGTCAATGATTTGGACGCCTGGACCATGGCTTTTGTCGTCGGAGGTACCCTGTATATCCAGACGAACTGGGAAGCTCCAAACGGCCGTCTTTTGGCGGCAGACCCGGAAAATTCCTCCCGGGAGAACTGGAAGGAGGTTATCCCCGAGAGTGACATGGTCATGCTAAGGGGTCTGTTCGGACAGCCCGTGACTTTTGTGGGAGGAAAGATCTTTGTCAACTATCTGAAGGACGTCAAGTCTCAGATTGTTATTTTCGAGCCGGATGGAACCCGAGTCGGGGAAATATCCTTCCCTGCGATTGGTACAGTCGGCGGACTGAGCGGCAATTGGGACAGCGACGAGGTCTTTTTTATTTTTACCTCTTATCATATCCCCACCACCATCTACCGCTATGATGTATCCAGCGGAGAGAAGGAAGTTTGGGCTAAAATCGAAGTCCCGATCGATAGCGAGCAATATGAGGTCAAACAGGTCTGGTATGAGTCCAAAGATGGAACGAAGGTCCCTATGTTTATCGTGCACAGAAAGGGAATCAAGCTGGATGGTTCAAATCCCACATATCTGACAGGATATGGTGGGTTCAACATCAGCTTCACTCCGTTTTTTTCTGCTGAGGCTGTGGCCTGGGTCGAAAAAGGCGGTGTCTATGCTTTCGCCAATCTCCGCGGCGGCGGAGAATTTGGAGAGGAATGGCATCGTGCGGGAATGCTCGAGAACAAGCAGAATGTTTTCGATGACTTCATCGCTGCGGCCGAATACCTCATCGATGAAGGATACACAAAGCCGAAAAAGCTGGCCATCGAAGGCGGGAGCAACGGAGGACTTTTGACGGGGGCAGTTTTGACCCAGCGCCCTGATCTCTATGGGGCTGTCGTCTGCACCTATCCCCTGCTCGATATGGTGAGATTCCATAAGTTTTTGGTTGGACGTTATTGGATACCGGAATACGGTTCCTCCGAAAATCCAGAACAGTTCAAATATATCTATGACTACTCGCCCTATCATCACGTGAAGAAGGGCACGAAATACCCGGCCGTTTTATTCATCACCGGAGATGCAGACACACGAGTGGCTCCGCTTCATGCCCGGAAAATGACGGCACTGTTGCAGGCCTCCACCGGCTCCGGCAAGCCCATCATGCTCCGCTATTATACCTCAGCGGGTCATGCCGGAGGGCAGCCGGCCAGCGAGCGGATCGAAGAGCTGGCTGAAACCATGAGTTTCTTGCTCTGGCAACTGGAGGGAGTAACCTAAACCGCTTAACTCAGGAGGTAACCGATTTTTTTGGAAAACTTGTGGATGTCCATCCCAATGGTGCGGCATACGATGTCTCGTACGCAGATTCAGGGTTGCTATCTCCCATGATAGCCAATACCCACATCGCACATTATCCTTCCCATTTTCAAGAGGGAATGATAAAGGGAATAACATAGAGAATAATAAAAGGAGGTTGAAATGGATCGAAAAAATATCCGATGTGTTGCCAGAGCAGGTATTTTGTTTTTTCTCATCGTTTTCCTTTTCGTCACAGTTCAGAGTTGTAAAAAGGGAATTCGTGTTCCCCCTCCGCCGGAAACGAAAGTCGTGGAGGTTGTGGACACGGCTCACGGAGTGGATATCGTCGACCCCTACCGCTGGCTGGAAGATCAAAACAGCCCTGAAACCCGCGAATGGATCGCTGCTCAGAATGCCTACACGGACTCAATCCTGGGAGCCTTGTCTACACGTGACGAGCTGAAAGCACTGGTGGCCAAGTTCATCAAGATTGACACCATAAGCATTCCCATAGAAAGTGGAGGCCGATACTTTCTGACGAAAAAAAGGGCCGATCAAGAGCTCTCGGTCATTTATATGAGGCAAGGCCTCGATGGCGAGGACAAAGTGCTTGTCGACCCCCATCCGATGAGTGAGGATCAGACCACCAGCGTCAGCATTCAGGGTATATCTCACGATGGGGCTCTTCTCGCCTACAGAATCCAGAAGGGCGGCGAGGACGAAGTGGAGATCAGATTCCTGAATGTGGACACCATGGAAGAATTGCCTGACGTGCTTCCCCGCGGTATTTACTGGAGCGTCCTTATGACGCCCGACAAGAGTGGTTTTTTCTACAACAAGATGACGACTGTGTCCGGACCTCGCATCCTCTATCACTCCTTTGGAACCGAGGTCAGTGCCGATAAAGAAATTTTCGGCAAAGGATACGCCCTGGGAAACATCATGAGTCCTATTCTCTCGGATGACGGCCGATGGCTTAGCATAATCGTTCAGGAGGGAGCTTCGGGGAAGACGGAGATTTACCTGAAAGACCTTGCCGGGGATAAACCCATAACCACGGTTGTCAATGATTTGGATGCCTGGACAACGGCTTTTGTCGTCGGAGGCACCCTGTATATCCAGACGAACTGGGAAGCTCCCAACGGTCGGCTTTTGGCGGCAGACCCGGAATATCCCTCCCGGGAGAACTGGAAGGAGATCATTCCCGAGAGCGACATGGTCATGCAGGATCTGGTCCCACGCGTGAGTTTTGCCGGGGGAAAGATCTTCGTCAACTATCTGAAGGATGTCAAGTCCCAGGTCATTATTTTCGAACCGGATGGAACCCGCGTCGGCGAAATTTCCTTGCCCACGATTGGATCAGTGGGAAGGGAGGGGGTTATCGGTCATTGGGACAGCGACGAGGCCTTTTTTACTTTTACCTCCTATCATATCCCCCCCATCATCTACCGCTATGATGTATCCAGCGGAGAGAAGAAAGTCTGGGCTAAAATCGAAGTCCCGATCGAAAGCGAGCAGTATGAAGTCAAACAGGTCTGGTTTGCATCCAAAGATGGAACGAAGGTCCCGATGTTTATCGTGCACAAAAAAGGAATCAAGCTGGATGGTTCCAATCCCACACTCATGACAGGGTATGGTGGATTCAACCTTAGCCAACCTCCAAGTTTTTCACCTTACTGGGCTGCCTGGCTGGCAAAAGGGGGTGTTTTCGCCTATGTCACCTTGAGAGGTGGAGGAGAGTTTGGCGAGAAATGGCATCGTGCGGGAATGCTCGAGAACAAGCAGAATGTCTTCGATGACTTTATAGCAGCAGCCGAATACGTCATCAATGAGGGCTACACAAAGCCGAAGAGGCTGGCCATTTTGGGCGGGAGCAATGCAGGACTTTTGGTGGCGGCAGTTGTTACCCAGCGCCCTGATCTCTATGGAGCTGTCGTCTGCACCTATCCCCTGCTCGATATGGTGAGATACCATAAATTTTTGGTTGGACGCTACTGGATACCGGAATACGGCTCCTCCGAAAACCCCGAACAGTTCAAATATATCTATGCTTACTCGCCCTATCATAACGTTAAGAAAGGCACGAAGTACCCGGCCATCCTCTTTATCACCGGAGATGCCGATACGCGAGCGGCTCCGCTTCATGCCCGGAAAATGACAGCGCTGATGCAGGCATCAACCGGCTCCGACAAGCCAGTCATGCTCCGCTATCATATCTCAGCGGGTCATGCCGGGGGCCAGCCGGTCAGCGAACTGATCGAAAGCTTGGCTGAAATCATAAGTTTCATGCACTGGCAACTGGAGGGAGAAACCTAAAACGATAACTCGGGAACGACCGATCGCACATTATCCTTCCCATTATCAAGAGGAAATGATAAAGGAAATAATATAGAGTGATAAAAGGAGGTTGAAATGGATCGAAAAAATATCCGATGTGTTGGCAGAGCAGGTATTTTGTTTTTTCTCATCGTTTTCCTTTTTGTCACAGCCCAGAGCTGCAAGAAGGAAGTTCACGTTCCTGCTCCACCGGAAACAAAAATCGTGGAGGTTGTGGACACGGTTCACGGAGTGGATATCGTCGACCCCTACCGCTGGCTGGAAGATCAAGAAAGCCCCGAAACCCGCGAATGGATCGCTGCTCAGAATGCCTACACGGACTCAATCCTGGGATCCCTGTCTACGCGTGACGAGCTGAAAGCGCTGGCCGCCAAGTTCATCAAAATCGACACCATAAGCATTCCCATAGAGAGAGGAGGGCGATACTTTCTGACCAAAAAAAGTGCCGATCAAGAGCTCTCAATCATCTACATGAGGCAAGGCCTCGATGGCGAGGACAGGATGCTTGTCGATCCCCATCCCATGAGTGAGGATAAGACCACCAGCGTCAGCATTCAGGATATATCTCATGATGGGACTCTTTTAGCCTACAGAATCCAGAAGGGCGGCGAGGATGAAGTGGAGATCAGATTCCTGAATGTGGATACCATGGAAGAATTGCCAGATGTTCTTCCTCGCGGTCTTTACTTCGGTATCTCGATGATGCCTGACAAGAGTGGCTTTTTCTACAACAAAATGACGACTGTGTCCGGCCCTCGCATCCTCTATCACTCCTTTGGAACTGCAATCAGTGCCGATCAAGAGATTTTTGGCGAAGGATATGCCCTGGGAAATGTCGTTATTTCTTCTCTCTCTTATGACGGACGTTGGCTTGTCATTATCGTTCTGGAAGGGGCTTCGGGGAAGACGGAAGTTTACCTGAAAGACCTTGCCGGGGAAAAACCTGTAACCACGGTCGTCAATGATTTGGACGCCTGGACCATAGCTTCTGTCGTCGGAGATACCCTGTACATCCAGACGAACTGGGAAGCTCCCAACGGGCGGCTTCTGGCGGCAGACCCGGAAAATCCCTCCCGGGAGAACTGGAAGGAAATTATTCCCGAGAGTGACATGGTCATGCAGGATCTGATCCCGCGCGCGAGTTTTGTCGGGGGAAAAATCATCGTCAACTATCTGAAGGATGTCAAGTCCCAGGTCGTTATTTTCGAACCGGATGGAACCCGAGTCGGGGAAATTTCCTTGCCCACGATCGGAGCAGTGGGAAGGACGGGGTTTAGTGGTCATTGGGACAGCGACGAGGTCTTTTTTATTTTTACCTCCTATCATATCCCCACCACCATCTACCGCTATGATGTATCCAGCGGAGAGAAGGAAGTCTGGGCCAAGATTGAGGTGCCCATTGATAGCGAGCAATATGAGGTCAAACAGGTCTGGTATGAGTCCAAAGATGGGACGAAGGTCCCGATGTTTGTCGTGCACAAAAAGGGAATCAAGCTGGATGGTTCCAATCCCGCGTTCCTGACAGGATATGGTGGGTTCAACCTTAGCCTGCCCCCGGGTTTTTCACGTCAAGCAGCTGTCTGGCTGGAAAAAGGGGGCGTTTACGCCTTTGCTTCCCTGAGAGGCGGCGGAGAGTTTGGGGAGGAATGGCATCGTGCGGGAATGCTCGAGAACAAGCAGAATGTCTTCGATGACTTCATCGCTGCAGCCGAATACCTCATCGATGAAGGATACACAAAGCCGAAGAAGCTGGCCATCGAAGGCGGAAGCAATGCAGGTCTTTTGGTGGCGGCAGCTGTGACCCAGCGCCCTGATCTCTACGGAGCTGTCATCTGCACCTATCCCCTGCTCGATATGGTGAGATTCCATAAGTTTTTGGTTGGACGCTACTGGATACCGGAATACGGCTCCTCCGAGAACCCCAAACAGTTCAAATATATCTATGCCTACTCGCCTTATCATAACGTGAAGAAGGGCACGAAGTACCCGGCCATCTTATTTATCACCGGAGATGCAGACACGCGAGCGGCTCCGCTTCATGCCCGGAAAATGGCAGCGCTGATGCAGGCATCAACCGGCTCCGACAAGCCAGTCATGATCCGCTATCACACCACAGCGGGTCATGCCGGAGGGCAGCCGGTCAGCCAATAAATCGAGGAACTGGCTGAAACCATGAGTTTTTTGCTCTGGCAACTTGAGGGAGAAACCTAAGCCGATTAACAAGGATAACTTAGGGCCGGTTATCCTCAGAAAACTGATTCCTTATCCTCTTCCTAAGAACATTTCTTGTTTATTCTTCGGAAGAAATATATTAGATTCTCCTAAATAGAGTGTTTGATTCTTATAAAGCGGAGTGGTAAATGAAAAAGAATTCTTTATCAGCGTCCATCCTGATGTTAGTTGTTTTTATTTCAATTATAAGCGTTGCAGGCTGTGAAAAGGATAAAGGAAAAGACGAAGTAAAAATGGATTTTGCTCCGATGGCACCACCTAAATCCGAGATATTCGGGACAAACGGTATGGTTGCGACGGCAGGCCCGGTCTCAGCTTCTTCAGGTCTTAAGGTACTTCAGGATGGCGGTAATGCCTTTGATGCTCTGATCACGGCTGCCGCATTGCTCACTCTGGAACAGCCTATGATGTGCGGTATTGGAGGTCACGCCATCGGAACGTTCTATAACAGCAAAACCGAAAAGATCACCGCTCTTGATTTTGGAGGATGGCTCCCCAAGAAGTTCACTATCGATCAATGGGGAACTCCACCGGAAATTCCCAAGAGTGGGCTGTTGGCCACAATATTGCCGGGCACACTCAAGGGATGGGATACAATCCTGAGAACATATGGAACAATTACGCTTGCAGACGCCTTGGCTCCCGCCATCCATTATGCTGAGAACGGTGTTCCTATCAGATCTGACATAATTGATGCCGTTGGCTTTTCGGGAGGTGTCAAAAAGTTGGAATTATATCCAGAGCTGGCCGAATCATTGCTTGATGACGGGAAAATGCCTGAAATTGGCGATTTGCATAAGAGGCCGGATCTCGCGAAAACATACAAGCTTATTGCGGAAAAGGGCGCAGACGTTTTCTATAAGGGCGAACTTGGAGACAAGATTATTAAATTTCTGAATGATCACGGTTCAAGGTTTACGAAGGAGGAATTTGCCAATTACAAACCTGTTTGGTGCGATGTTATCACCACGAAATACAGGGATGTATATGAAGTCTTTGTCCCCAAGGCTCAGGTGTCAGCTCCTCAGATACTGACACTGCTCAATATTTGGGAAAATTTTGATTTCGCAAAAATCGGAAATATGACTGCAGACTATGTCCATATAATGGTTGAATCACTCAAATTCGCGATCGCCAACAGGGCAAATTATTATGGTGACCCTGCCTTTTCTGATATTCCGTTTGATCTGATAACATCAAAAGCATATGGCAAGAAAATTGCTGATAGTATCGATATGGACAAGGCCAAAGGCAGGGAATTCTGGAGTGATAGAGATCTAGCTCAGGGGCACACAACCCATTTATGCGTCATTGACAAGGAAGGAAATATTGCCGCAATAACCCAGACTTTGGGCGGTTGGTTCGGAGCTCTAGAGGTCGTTCCAGGGACGGGTATCACGCTGAACAATGAAGGCATATTTTACGACCTTACGCCAGAGGGAGGACCTAATTATCCGGAAGCAGGGAAAAAATCACAGCATGATATGAGTCCTACCATTGTACTGAAGAATGGCAAACCATATATGACTGTGGGGACACCTGGCGGCCAGGGTATTCCCCAGATAATAGCCCAGATTATTCATAAAATCATTGACTTCGGGATGACTCCGCAGCAGGCTATTGATGAACCAAGATTTGCAGACTGGGGAGTTACCACAGGCGGTTTCGGGAACATGAGCAAGGAAGAATACAGGGCACTACTCGCCAAAGGGCATAGTGTGAAAGGCCTCATCCCAATTGAAGGAAAAGGATTTTGTGGAGTACCGGCAGCTATCATTATTAATGAGAAAAATGGAGTATTGCTGGGTGGTATAAACTGGAATGGCATTGTGGTTGGATATTGATGTAATAGCTCAGGTGATGATTTGCCTAATTTCTATGGAAATGGTCAAAGCTAGCCAGACTGTCTCCCATGACAGCCAACACCCATCGCACATTATCCTTCCGATTATCAAGAGGAATTGATATAGGAAATAATATAGAGTGATAAAAGGAGGTTGAAATGGATCGAAAAAATATCCGATGTGTTGCCAGAGCAGGTATTTTGTTTTTTCTCATCGTTATCCTTTTTGTCACAGTCCAGAGCTGCAAAAAGGAAATTCATGTTCCTGCTCCGCCGGAAACAAAAGTCGCGGAGGTTGTGGACACGGTCCACGGAGTGGATATCGTCGATCCCTACCGCTGGCTGGAAGATCAAGAAAGCCCCGAAACCCGCGAATGGATCGCTGCTCAGAATGCCTACACGGACTCAATCCTGGGATCCTTGTCTACGCGTGACGACCTGAAAGCACTGGCGGCCAAGTTCATCAAAATCGACACCATCAGCATTCCCATAGAGAGAGGAGGCCGATACTTTCTGACCAAAAAAAGGGCCGATGAAGAGCTCTCGGTCATCTATATGAGGCAAGGCCTCGATGGCGAGGACAAGGTGCTTGTCGATCCCCATCCCATGAGTGAGGATAAGACCACCAGCGTCAGCATTCAGGATATATCTCATGATGGCACTCTCCTCGCCTACGGAATCCGCAAGGGAGGCGAGGATGAAGTGGAGATCAGATTCCTGGATGTGGACACCATGGAAGAATTGCCCGATGTGCTTCCCCGCGGTCTTTACCTTATCGTCATGATGATGCCCGACAAGAGTGGTTTTTTCTACAACAAGATGACGACTGTGTCCGGACCTCGTATCCTCTATCACTCCTTCGGAACTGAAATCAGTGCCGATAAAGAGATTTTCGGCAAAGGGTATGCCCTGGGGAATATCATGTTGCCTTTTCTTTCGGATGACGGCCGATGGCTTAGCATAATCGTTCTGGAGGGGGCTTCGGCGAAGACAGAAGTTTACCTGAAAGATCTGGCCGGGGATAAACCCATAACTACGGTCGTCAATGATTTGGACGCCTCGACTATGGCTTTTGTCGTCAGGGGTACGCTGTATATCCAGACGAACTGGGAAGCTCCAAACGGCCGTCTTTTGGCGGCAGACCCGGAAAACCCCTCCCGGGAGAACTGGAAGGAGGTTATCCCCGAGAGTGACATGGTCATGCAGGGTCCGGCTTTTGGCGGGGGGAAAATCCTCGTCAACTATCTGAAGGATGTCAAGTCCCAGGTCGTTATTTTCGAGCCGGATGGAACCCGCGTCGGAGAAATTTCCTTGCCCACGATCGGATCCGTGGGAAGGGAGGGGCTTAGCGGTCATTGGGACAGCGACGAGGTCTTTTTTATTTTTACCTCCTTTCATATCCCCAACACCATCTACCGCTATGATGTATCCAGCGGAGAGAAGGAAGTCTGGGCTGAAATTGAAGCCCCGATCGATAGCGAGCAGTATGACATCAAACAGGTCTGGTATGCATCCAAAGATGGGACGAAGGTCCCGATGTTTATCGTGCACAAAAAAGGAATCAAGCTGGATGGTTCCAATCCCACGTTCCTGACAGGATATGGGGGATTCAACATCAGCCTACCTCCGAGTTTTCGCCTGCCTCCGGGTTTTGAACCTCCAGCAGCTACCTGGCTAGAAAAAGGCGGTGTTTACGCTCTTGCTACGCTGAGAGGCGGCGGAGAATTTGGGGAGGAATGGCATCGTGCCGGAATGCTCGAGAACAAGCAGAATGTCTTCGATGACTTCATCGCTGCAGCCGAATATCTTATCGATGAAGGCTACACAAAGCCGAAGAAACTGGCCATCGGCGGTGGGAGCAATGCAGGACTTTTGGTGGGGGCAGTTGTGACCCAACGCCCTGATCTCTACGGAGCTGTCATCTGCACTTACCCCGTGCTCGATATGGTGAGATACCATAAGTTTTTGGTTGGACGCTACTGGATACCGGAATACGGCTCCTCCGAGAATCCCGAACAGTTCAAATATATCTATGCCTACTCGCCTTATCATAACGTGAAAAAGGGCACGAAATATCCGGCCATCCTCTTTATCACCGGAGATGCAGACACACGAGTGGCTCCGCTTCATGCCCGGAAAATGGCAGCTCTGATGCAGGCCTCCACCGGCTCCGGCGAGCCGGTCATGATTCGCTATTATACCACAGCGGGTCATTCCGGAGGACAGCCGGTCAGCGAACAGATCGAAAACCTGGCAGAAATCATGAGTTTCTTGCTCTGGCAACTGGAGGGAAAAACCTAAACCGATTAACCTGGAGGAAGCCAGATTTAAATAGATTGATTCTCCTCGCCTATCCGGGTATTCCGATCTTCATCCGGCTATCTGGAAAATAGTTGCTTTTTGCGGTAAAAAATTGAATACCATAAAAAGTGTGAAGTGATTGAAAGCGGTTTAAAATGCCTATAGTGAACCCCGCCAACATTCCGAATTAAGCGGGGTGATGGAATTAGGAATGATATAAAATTCAAAAGGAGAGCATGTCATGCAGAACCAACCGATTTTAGTAGATAAGCAGGATATGATAGGTTTGATTACGCTAAATCGACCCGAAGAAATGAACACATTTAATATTCCACTTGCCAGAAAACTAAATGACGCACTCCGGGAAATGGATCAGGATGACGAAATTCGCGTCATTGTCATCCGTGCATCGGGAAAACATTTTTCAACGGGCATCTCCCTTTCCGAGTTCAAAGACAAAACTCATAAAGAGTATAGGGAATTTATAAAACTGATGGACGAGCACAACCACACCATCGCCCGAATGAATAAGCCTGTTATTGCCTCGGTCAAGGGCTATGCCCTTGCGAACGGTTCAGGACTGGTGTTTGCCTGTGATTTGGCCGTTGCCGCCGAAGATGCAAGGTTCGGAACCACCGCCATAAACGTCGGGTTAATCTGTTTGGGCCCAGCGATTCCAATGGTGCGATCCCTGGGGCGCAAAAAAGTCCTTGAGATGGTACTTGCTGGTGACATAATTTCCGCTGCGGAAGCTGAAAAGCTCGGACTCATAAACAGGGTGGTACCGCCGGAAGAACTCGAAACGGCAACAATGGAACTTGCCGCCAAGCTGGCAAATAAAAGCCCCCTGGCGCTCCAGATCGGCAAGACAGGCATATACGGCATGTCAGATCTTCCATACCATCAATCCATCGATTATCTGGGAGAGTTGTTTGCTGAGTTTTGTGCCACCGAAGATGCCCAAGAAGGGGTAACAGCCTTTTTGGAAAAGCGGAAGCCCGTGTGGAAGGGGAAATAATCGGGTCCAGATCAAGGCGGTCAATAAACGTTGATTCTTTCCTATTGACAAGCCGTGCCTAAGAAGCCCTTTTTTAGATATTAGGTGTCAGATTTCAGGGGTAAACGAGTTGAACCACAGCAGTTCTATGGCGGAGAAAGTTATGTTGTTTACATATTGTTGTCTGTGACTTAACGAACCAGTAATCCCATCTCCATCTGTTCATGGCTAAGCTCAACGAGTGAGATAACACTCTAACACTCACAATAGGGTCTGCTGAAAAAACAATCTGACTGGCCCCCCTATTTTTCTCTATTATTTCAGACGAAAACTCCTGAGCTAATCTTAAATCTTTTTTCTTCAGCAGCTCTTCCTCTGTATCGACGCGTTTCGGATCAGGAATACGACAATCAACCGGACAGGCAGCTGCACACTGAGACTCTTCATGAAAGCCTATGCATTCAGTGCATTTATCCGGTGTTATAAAAAAATTCAGATTGTCCTTTTTTGCCTCCAGGGAGCCCTAAATAATTATAGGGAGGTTTCTGTAGGGAGCGATGATAGGCCCGGAGTGTGCCCTCGGTGAGGTAAGTCGAGATACCTTGGGTATCCACTTCTTCAAGATAGGCGAAAAAATCCGCATCTTTGGCAGTCGATGATTACCGATCTGTCCGTCACACCAGGGCTGCGCAGCAAAATTCGGTGACATCATAGGCATCGTACGCTTCAGGTAGATTAAACTCACCATGCCGGACTCCAAAAGAAGCACCTCCTCCTCTGACATCTACCGCCCCTACAATATAGCCATGTTTTACGAGAGTCTTTTCATATGATCCCCATGGAGTCTCACTCAGTTGAGTCCACATCTTGCCGTCTATGATGCGGGCTCTCGTATAACGAGTATGTGTCCAGACAACAAAAAGCGGTTTACTTTCCGGAACACCGTTTATGGTTGGACGGAAAATATCTACAGCCAGTTTGGTCCCGTCCCGGACTTTGACATAATGGGAGATACGCACATACTCTGTATAAATCTCTTTGGAATAACCTCTGTACTCCCCGAATTTTGACACTATGCTTCCTGAGCAGTAATGGGGAGTACCAAAGCGAAAAGAAAAACAATTATTATTCCTAATGAAGTGAAAGTTGGAAAATATCGTGTGCCCACTTCTCTCATTTTATTACTCTTCTTTTATTACTCTTCCCTATTCATTTTTTAGGGGATAGTATCAGGTTATGCAAATTCGGGCAAATCATTATTTTCTCAGAGGGAAATTTTTATTGCTACAGTAAGATCTTTTATAACTTAATCACTGAAACAGTGAAGTATTAGTACGAGTTTTTAGCGGGAATGATGGGGAGTTCAATGTGGGAGGGCCGTAATTTGTCGCGGTAAATAGTAATGGTCGGGACGATATTATGAGGGTCATCAGGTCGGTTCGAAGGCGCCAGCTTCGGGTGCAGTCGGAACGTGGGCCAATCTGCACAGGCAATCGCCAATCTGATTGAATGCCCTCTTTTGAACACCCAAGACGTGGGATGCAGGTCATTAACCAGTTCAACGACTTTGTCCTCGGCAAAAATTTTATCGACGTAATCGGCCTTCCTGTACCCGTGCCAAGGCAGGTCTGGTTTGACATCAACATTGTATCCGCCCGAAATCTGTAGATCATCGTCATATAGTCCGGCAAAGCCCGCCCGCAGTGGATATTCGGTGATCAAAATCACCCTCCCATTTTCATCCACATCTTCCAGATAAAAGAAGAAATCCCCGTAATCAACGGTCGAAGATACCCAGATATGGACAATCGGATGACCCGTGACCTCTGTATCCTCCTCCATCGGAGCCGATGTGTAAGTGATACACTGCTTGTCCAACTCAGCCCGATCCGGCAACACAGGCGTGCCAAACATGTTGAAACGATTTGTCTTGAAACCTTGAAAGGTCGGGGCAGGTTTTCCTATCATGGCATTGATCTTGGGCAGCGATTGCTCCAAGGCCTGCCACCTCTCCGAAGGGCCAGTCCAACCCGAATTATGAGAAAAATCAGCCTTATATTCGTCAGAACCATGGCTCTGATTGTTACTTGAGAGTCTATTCCCACCTTCAAAATATACGTGCGTTCGCACTTCTCTGGCAAGAGGCCACTCCTCCTCAGCCCTCCATCCCTGACCGTTCATCACATAAATAAGTACGGGCGGCTCTTTTTCGATCCCGTTTTGGATTCCCTTGAGCCACCGATCATACCAACGGAGCGATTCTATACCTAATCTCCTGTTGAATCCTTCGACATCGATTCCCAACAATTGGGCGAATCCCGGCGCTAAACCCTGATGATAGACAGGAGGGATAAGGACTCGCGATGGATTCGTTTCCTTCATGGTCGCAAACAGCTTAAAACTCCCTTTGCAGAAGGCATCGAACCATCCGCCCACATTGTAGACTGGGATGCCGGATTCCATAATCTGCGGTACAAAATTCGGCAGCAAATCCAAAACACTGACTCCATCCATTGGCCGAACATAATCGATAAAAAACATATCCCTAGCCCATGTATCCAAGTCATAATTACCCGGAGCTCCGTCCGGATGAACATGATGCTCACTTGTCGCGTTGAAGTAATAGTGATTTTTTCGCGCAATTCCATCCGGATACCGAGGGGGATTACTTGAATCAACAGGCCAGGGATAGTCATCCAAGAAGGTCCCATTCATATTCTTATCCAAGGGAATCTCGTCCTGAATCTCTCCGTCCTCATCCTCGTCAATCACCGGAGGGCTGGGCAATCCAAAGGGCGGAAAAAAGTTTCTCTGATAACCATAGACATACCCGGACCACATTTGCAAAAATGCATAAGCATAAATACCCCCCGGATAGACTTCCCCCGTGTAGCCCTCAAGGGGGCAAACAGAGGGTATGATGCATTTTAATGCCTTGGGCGCACGAGAAGCGGTCGCTATCTGCGACCATCCCACGTAAGAACCTCCGGCCATGCCCACATTTCCGTCACACCAGGGCTGGGTTGCAATCCACTCCACTATCTCTTTACCGTCATCGCCGAGTTTGGGCGAATAATCCAGCATCCAGCCAAAAGATGCCCCTGCTCCTCTCATGTCGGCAATGACAACGGCATAACCCTGGGCAAGAAACAGATCACTGTGTCTGGCAAACCCCGGAATCACTTTTCCGCTCACGGGATTGATATAACCACGTGAATAGGGGGTGTATTGAAACACGACAGGAAATATTTTCACCGGAACTCCGGTTCCCAAATACCCGGACGGGAGATAATAATCAACAGCAAGCTTAGTGCCATCCTGAACAGTCACATAGGCCGACGCCCTCTCGTAGCCCTTCCATTGAGGAGTGAGCGAATCGTAATCCACAGGATCTGAAATTTTTTGCTTTGAACAACTGATAGCGAGCAAAGCTAAAATAGCGGCCCACCACAAAACAAGAATAACGAAAGTTCTGCGAATTTGATTAGCTTTCATTTCATCCTCCTCCTGGTACCTTCTTCCACTCCCATACCCTCCATGAGTTTATTGCTAGGATATCCAAAACCGCGGTAGTCTCATCGATTCTATGCAGGATATGTTCAACCCGCCTGCAAAGTCAGATTCAAGGAACTTCTTCTTCAGGATTGTGCGGATGCATTAAAAGATAAGAATTTTTTTATGTTTGCGCCAATTCTGTTAAAGTTTTGCTCAATATCCACCCGCTGGGCTTCTGAAATAACGTTATCACACCCAAGATAAAAACGTCAACAAATCAAAAAGCAGCAATTTTTTCGGTTTAAATATTTTCCGAAGGCCTTTGAAAAACAGAGGAACTGGAGTACCACTTGATCTAAAAAAGGTTAGAACCGGTTATCCAATCAATAAACATGCAACCACAAAAAACGCTGTGCAAAAAAAAGCAGTTGAGTTCTTGAAAAAAATCACGCAGGCAGACCAGAATCAGCATGTTGACTGATTTTTTGAATTACAAAGCTTGTCCACTTCTGATTAAAAGACCGACCCGGACAATACGCTCTCATAGGGGACCTCAACGTTCTCCATTGAAGCACCTCTAACTTCAAAACTGTCGTGAATTTCAGCTTAAGCGAACATTCGGAAATTGGAGTCAGGCGAGTGGTTCGAAGATGAATTTGTTTTTGGATTTTTGGATTTTACCAAAATAGTGCCCAGGATCGTGGGCAAAGGCGACTATCCAGTCTTCCTCGACAGCCTGGTTTAAAATCTTGGTTTTAGTTTCGAAGGTGGTCACGGGGAAGAGATCTAAGCTTGCAATATAGCCTAAACCCACATGAGCTGATGTCGGGACTGCATCTCCAAGAAACGCAAGCTTTTTTCCCCCTGATTCCACGATAACACTCTGATGGTGGCTTGTGTGACCTGGTGTCGGAATAACTGAGACACCTTCTGTCACAGTCTCCTCTCCCTCGACCAATTGCACAAGACCGAAATCCTGAAGTGGGGCGAAGTGCTGACTGATATAGCTCACTTTATCCCTGTATGTAGGATTGAGACCGTATTCCCACTCGCCTTTCTGAACGACGTATGTTGCCTTGGGAAAAACCGGCAGGACTTGATCTCCTTCAACCATGTGTGTGTTCCCGCCGCAGTGGTCGAAATGAAGATGAGTGTTGATAACAAAATCGATATCCTCTGGACTCACACCAAAATTTTTCAAGGATTGAACAAGTCCTGGATCTTGATCCACCCCATAATACTGAAAAAACTTTTCTGGAATGATGGTTCCGATTCCCGTATCCACAAGAATCTGGGCCGATCCGGTTTTGATCAAGAGAGAATTCAAACCGATGCGGATTCTATTGAGCTCATCAGAAGAGAAAATTGTTTCCCAGATAGGTTTAGGGACAACTCCGAATAGAGAGCCGCCATCCAGGGCAAAGTACCCATCGCGAAGTCCATGTATGGTGAATTTACCCAGAGTGATAGTTTGGCTGGTCATCCGAGAAGTTTATCGAGGTCGTAATAGAGGGCTTCTCTTGAATACTCGGCGATTTCGACTTCGCTGGTATCCATGCGAATGGCATCTTCGGGACAGGCTTCAACGCAAAAACCGCAAAAACAACACCGTGTGAGATCGATGATGAAATTCGAGGGGTATTTCTGAATCTCCGGATCGGGATCTTCGGCAGCTTCAATATAGATGCATTCCGAGGGGCAAACTGTGGCGCACAGCATACAGGCCACACAGCGGGGCTTGCCATCCTCTCTTTTCATCAGCCTGTGTAGGCTGCGATGACGGCGGGCAATTTCAACTTTCTGCTCGGGATACTGCGTCGTTACAGCTCCCTTTCTTTTGGTTTTGATCCCGAACAACTTGAGGATGTGAAAGAACATGTTCACGATAAAATGCCGCGCGGTAATTATGCTTCCCTTGATTATTTCGATGAAATAGCCGAATGCTTTGATCATTTTACAACACACTCATCACGATTGCCGTTCCGATGATGTTGACCAGGCTAAGAGGAATGAGGACTTTCCAGCCCAAATCCATCAGTTGATCGTACCGGAATCGCGGATAGGTCCAGCGGACAAGAATCTGAAACCAGCAAAAGAAGAAAACCTTGACATTGAAGGCCAAAACTTGAAGGGCAATGACTATACCATGGGGAAGAAGCCACTCTCCACCCCAGGGCCAGTGAAAACCATCTGCGGACAACCAGGGCACCTGCCAGCCTCCGAAAAAGAGAGTAGTGAGAAGACAGGCTACAATCAGGACTTTCATGAAGTCTGTAAACATGTACAAACCCCATTTCAGCCCGCTGTATTCTGTGAAAAATCCGATGATTTCCGACTCTCCCTCGGGCAGGTCAAAAGGAACCCGCTCGGACTCTGCGACTGCTGCGATAAGGAAGATGATGAAGCCCAGAGGCTGAAGCAAAATCCCCCACTTAGGAAGCCATCCGAAAAGCAATTCTCCTTGAAAATGCACGATGCTGGATAGCATCAAAGAGGGGAAAACCATGATTAATCCAATCAAGGAGAGGCCAAGAGCCACCTCATACGAAACGAGCTGTGCGGCTCCTCTCAGGCCGCCAAGTAGTGTCCATCGGCTATTCGAGGCCCACCCACTCAGGATGACGCCGTAGATGCTCAAGGACAGCATGGCGATGATAAACAGGAGGCCGACGTTCATATCGATAACTTGAAGCTTTATCTCTTTGCCGCCTATTCTGAGCACATCACCAAAAGGAACGACGGCAATTGTCGTCAGGACAAAAAAGAATGACAGGAAGGGAGCCAAGTTATGAATAAACCTTCTCGAAAAAACAGGCGTGAAATCCTCTTTGAAAAACATTTTGATGGCATCGGCAAAAGGCTGGAAAAGTCCGATGATACGAAATTTCCATATATTGGCTCGGTTTGCGCCAATCCGATCCTGCATCACAGCGCTTTCTTTCCGTTCCGCCCAGGTCAAATAGAGAGCAATCACCAGAAACCACATCATGGAAAAAACAACTTTTAGCAAGACGATGAGTATATCAATCATTGTTCATCTCGAAAAAGACAATTTCTTTTCCCATCTCTTTCAGGATGGCCTGCGTCGATGTGAATTGGCTGTAATATTTAAAATTACTCCCCAGTTCCTTACCCAGATCGACAAGAAACTGCCATTCTGGACAAGAATTTCTGTGATCCTCCAAAGCAGGTGAGAACGTTTGGACAACTCCCTCACAATTGGTCAGTGATCCGCTCTTCTCTGCAATCGTCGGCACAGGCAGGACCACATCCACGAGTGCGTCTAATTCACTTTTGTGAGATGAAAGAAGAATCGTAGTCTCGATTTTATCCAGATGTGTCTTCAACTCAGCTGGATTGGCTTTATCTTTAAGATAAGAACCAAAAATAAGCAGTATATCTGTTTTTTCAAAAAGAACATCCAAATCCAGAGGATTCAAATCAAAGCCAATCGCTTCTGCTCCCTTTCTGTTGGGAGACCGATCCTCTGTCAGTAACAAATCATCTGCTTTTCCCTGAGGAGGATCGGCAAACACAATTTTATTCGTCTTGAGATCATCGCCAAAGATTTTTTTTACGAGAAACAACTCTTCATTGGTGAGCCAGGTGTTCAGCACAAGAGCGATGCGTGAGGCCCTGTTCATATAGCGGAGTCTGTTTAACTTTTCGGCAAGGAGAGGAGCAACCGCCTGCCATGCGAGTTTGTCATTCCCGCTGTTGACGCGTATCTCATCCAACCTGTCATCGTCCAGATATCTGTAGCCGTAGCGCCCCAGATCGCAAATCCAGTATCCGTTAACATTAGGGTTGTACAGAGATTTTATGCGATAGACCCTTTGTGGCACAGGAAATCTGTGGAAGAAGGCGTTGTACTCGATAGTAATGTTACAGCCCCGGCTACAGTGAGGGCATATGGAAGTCCCCTTCCCCAAAAACCAACTTCGCGTTTTAAACCTGAAGTCTGTATCCGTGATCGCACCCACAGGGCAGATCTCGGCCAAATTACCCGAATAGTTGTTATCTATCAGAATTCCCTCATGGATGTTGACCTCAGCATGCACACCGCGCTCGAAGACACCCATCTCCTGGGTTTTGGTCACTTCCTGGAGAAAACGTACACACCGCCGACACAGAACGCAGCGCTCCTGGTCATGTATGAGGTGGGGTCCAAGCTTCGACTTCTTGCCCCGCTTCTCTTTGACCTCGCTGAAATGGCTATCATACAGTCCATATTCTTCGTAGTAGTCCTGGAGTTTGCAATCACCGGCCTGGTCGCATATAGGGCAATCGAGAGGATGGTCAGCTAAAAGGAATTCCAAGACGCCTCTTCTGGCCTCGACGACTCTGTCGCTCTGGGTGAAAACCTTCATCCCCTCTCTGACTATCGTAGAGCAGGCGAGTTCAAGCTTAGGAATCCCTTCAATTTCGACAAGGCACATCCGGCATGTCCCCTCCGGAGCGAAAGCCGGATGATAACAGAAATGAGGGATTGCAATTCCGGCATCCTTGGCCGCATTGAAGACAGTAGTCCCTTCTTCAACCTCAACAGGTTTGTCATCAATAATAATCTTTACCATCTGTCTTCTTCTCTCAGGTAATCAGTTCCTCATATATGATTCAAGTTCTTGTCTGAATTTCTGGACTATAGAAATGATGGGCATCGCTGCCGCATCCCCCAGTGGACACAGTGTTTTCCCCAGAATATTGTTTGCCAAGCGGATGATGTTGTCCAAATCCTCTTTCCTCCCCTCACCGCTGGCTATGCGATTTACGGTCTTTCTTATCCAGTTGTTCCCTATGCGGCAAGGTGTGCACTGCCCGCAGGACTCGTGGGCGTAAAACTTGGTCACGAGTCGCAAAACATCGATCATCGAAGTGTCTGTGTCAATCACGATGATGGCAGCGGAACCGAGCATGGATTTGGCCTCGACAAGAGAATCGAAATCCATCTTGATATCTATCTCATCCGCCGTTAATACTGGCGCAGACATGCCACCCGGAATGACCGCCTTTAACTCCTTCCCTTCCTTCATCCCTCCTGCGTGGTCGAAGATGATCTCTTTGAGGCTTGATCCTATGGGAAGTTCATAAACTCCGGGTTTTTTTACCATCCCACTCACGCCGAAAATCCTCGTACCGCCGTCTTTGGGCAATCCCACCTGGCAAAACCAATCGGCTCCGTTCAGAATTATGGAAGGGACATTCGAGAGGGTCTCGACATTGTTGATCACCGTCGGACAATTGAACAATCCTATCGATGCGGGGAAGGGCGGTTTCAGACGAGGATTGCCCCTTTTCCCCTCGAGGGATTCCAGGAGTGCAGTCTCTTCACCACAGACATAAGCACCGGCCCCCCGGTGGACAAACAGGTCTAAATCAAAGCCGCTGTTGAGAATATTTTTCCCGAGGTAACCTTTGTCTTCAGCTTCGGCTATGGCCTCTTCGAGCCTCAGGGCAATGTTCTCATACTCGCCCCTAATATAGATATAGGCTTTATGAATACCCACACAATAGGAGGTGATGATGATCCCTTCTATCAGGAGATGGGGGTTGTAACTCATGATGTACTTGTCTTTGAATGTTCCGGGCTCACCCTCGTCCGCATTCACGCAAAGATATTTTGGTTTATCAACTCCCTTGGGAACAAAGCCCCACTTGACACCAGCGGGGAATCCAGCGCCTCCTCTCCCTCGTAAACTGGCGTTTTTGACTTCCTCGAGAATTAGCTCGGGGGTCATTTTTTCTACGGCTTTTCGAACAGCCTGGTAGCCTTTTTTCTCCAGATAGACATCAATTTTATGCGCCTGTTCGACGTCGAAGAGTTTGCTCAAGATTTTTTCATTCACTGTTCTATTCTAATTTATCCAAAATTTCGTCAATTTTGCTCTGATCGAGATTCCCGTAATAGTCAAAGTTGATCATCATGCAGGGTGCATACTCGCAGGCACCGAGGCACTCGACAGTCGTGAGGGTGAACTTTTGATCGGCTGTTGTCTCTCCCAAACCAATTCCCAGTTTTTCTTTCAGATAATCGATCAGATTTTCCGCGCCCAATATCGCACAGCTTAAGTTGGAACAGACTTGAATGTGATATTTCCCGACCGGTTCCCTCATAAACATGGAGTAAAAGGTGACGACTTCTCTCACTTCGATCGGCTTTATCTCAAGAAGAGAAGCGACAGCCTTCTCCTCCTCGAACGATATGCGGCCGAATTCACGCTGGGCAAGATGAAGAACAGGCAGGAGTGCCGCCCTTTTTTGAGGATAGCGGGCAATGATTTCTTGGAGTTTCTTTTTCGTCTGCTCAGAAAATTCAGGGCTCATCTATCCAGTTCTCCGCCGATCATATTCATGGAACCGAAGGTGGGGATGATATCGGCAATATAATGTCCTAAAATCATTTCTTCCAAGGCAGCCACAATGTGAAAGCAAGGGCCCCGCAAATGGAGCCGGTAGGGTTTATCGGTGCCATCGGAAACGATATAATAGCCCACTTCCCCGCTGCCTCCTTCAACCGAAAAATAGACATCCCCCTTAGGGGGCCTGATGCCATGTCCCTTCATAAAGAATTTAAAGTGATTGATCAGGCCTTCTATATTCGTGTACGTATCCTCCTTGGGCGGAACGATGTACTGTTTTCGTTCGGACAGGATATCGGGATAGACTTCCTTTTCCGAACCCTCGAGGTTCGGCGACAGTTGAATCTTCGCCTCGACTTTTTTGTCTCTTGACGCCTTTATGGCCTCGGCCGGCTCAATCCCCTCAGCCATGAGCTGAGATGGGGACGTAGACCGGGGAATCTTTTTCCTGGCCTGCTCAATAATCCTGAGGCTCTGCTCGATCTCCCTCATGCGAACAATGTATCTGTCGTAATTATCCCCGTTATCGCCCAGGGGTACTTCAAATTCAAGCTGATCATAAACACAATAGGGATGGGCCTTGCGAACATCGTAATAGACACCGGTGGCCCTGAGACAAGGACCGGTGAAACCGTAGTTGATCGCGTCTTCCTTGGAGATGACGGCAACATTTCGAGTACGGTTGATCCAGATCTTATTCTTATCCAAAAGACCGTGGCAGTCCTTCATGAGTTTTCTTGTCGAGTCAATAGCTTTATCGAGCAAGGGGTCCATATTTGGGTGGAGATCGGCACGGACACCTCCGATTCGGATAAAGGAGGTTGTCATGCGTGCACCCGTGGTCTGCTCGATAACGTTCCAAATCTCCTCACGGGCTTGGATCATGTATAGGAAGACCGTAAAAGCTCCGCACTCCATAGTCATAGCAGCTAAAGCGGTGAGATGGTCCGAAACGCGTGAGAGCTCGCTCATGATAACCCGAATATACTGGGCTCTCTCAGGAGCTTCAATCCCCAGAAGTTTCTCCAGCGTCATCACATATCCCAGGTTGTTGATCAGGGGAGAGACATAATTCAACCGGTCTGTGTAGGGAAGCAGATTAAAATATGTCTTGTGTTCACAGATCTTCTCGAAACCTCTGTGCAAATACCCCACTTCCAGCTCTGCGTTAAGCACGCGTTCTCCATCGAGCTCAAGCATGATACGGATGGTCCCGTGCATGGCCGGATGAGAAGGTCCCATGTTGACCATGAGGCTTTCTTTTCGTGCTTCCTGTTGAATTCTGTAAGTCATTCTTTTCGTCTCATTGGAATCATGGGCTGCCTTTTTCGCAATGGATAGTCTTTCCGCAACGGATGGCCCTCAAAACCGTCGTACATGAAAAGGCGTTTGAGATAGGGATGCCCGGTGAAGTGAATCCCGAACATATCGTAAACCTCTCTCTCCAACCAGTTGGCATTCTTCCAGAGAGGAGTCAGGGAAGCGATGGCAGGATCTTTCTCGGGCAGCCGGATCTTTATTCTGAGCCGGTTATTGTTGGTGATGGAGAAAAGATGGTAGACCATCTCAAACCTCATCTCTTCTCCTATATAGTCCACACAGGTCAAATCCAGCAGCATCGTCAACGCGAAGGGATCCTTCATTAAAAATCGACAGATTTCGAGGAGGGCATCTGCCTCGATGACGATGGTTTCATCTCCGAGGGGGAAAGACACATCCTTCACCTTTTCAGGAAATTTGTCTTTCAGGACTTCAGTTACTTTCTTCTTTTCAGTCGCCATTCTTGATCCTGATTCTGGATCTTCTGCTGCAGTTTGACTATGGCATCCAGAAATGTTTCCGGACGAGGAGGACATCCCGGGACATAGACATCTACGGGAATGATGTTGTCGATTCCTTGAACCACAGCATAGTTGTCATAAATTCCGCCACTCAGGGTGCAAGCTCCGACAGCCAGGACCCATTTAGGCTCACACATCTGGTCGTAAATGGTTTTTAAAACGGGGGCCTCTTTCTGAGAGATGGTTCCCACAACCATAATCAGGTCTGCTTGACGCGGAGAGAAGGTCGTCAATCCACAGCCGAACCGGTCAAAATCCCAGTGCGCACAGGCGCCCGACATATACTCCATACCGCAGCAGGCTGTGATAAAAGGATAATGGAACAGGGAAAATTTTCGCCCCCATCCTATGACATAATTGAGTTTTGTTGTTATCCAACCTCCGGCCATTGCGATCCTTCTTCCTAACTCTAATCCTTTCTATTTCTCCCAGATGAAAGCCCCTTTTTTCCAGGCATAGATAAATCCTATGAGCAGAATGAATATGTAGACGAACATCAGGATGAGAACCGTCGAGCCTATATCCTTGAAAACCAGGGCCCATGGATAGAAAAACACAACTTCCACATCGAACAGGAGAAAGAGAAAAGCAACAAGGTAATATTTTACGGGAAAAGGATTGATCCCCTCCTGGAGAAAGGGACTTCCGCATTCATACGGCGCTTCTTTAGCGGGATTGCTTCTTCGGGGGCCTAAGATTTTATTGACCACAACCATAAGGGCGCCCACGAAGCCAAAAATGAGGAAAACCAAAAATATTTCAATCATTTTACTTAAACAAAGGCATAGATTTTATAAAATTAAAATGAACAATGCAATCATTTTGATATTTTTTTTTGTAAAAATATTTATCTCTCGTCAATATGGGCTTTGGAAGCATTTCTCGTCATTGACAAACAGAAAAATTATCGAAATAATCAATTCTTATGAATCGCAATTTTACAGGCAAAATCCTGATTGGATTGTGTTTCTGCCTTCTCTGTTTCAACTCCCATTGCCGCTTCATTGGAAAGGACGAGTATAAAATCAGAGGGACGGGATCTCTCCGCTTGCTGGATCAGCTTGGATCTATGGAAATCATATCCAGCCCCTTTCAAGCCATTCGCGACACATTCCCCTCCATCGAGGAAGAATTCGCAGGCAGATTAAAGCCTGTTTTAAATGTGTCCCGGGATAGACAACAAACATTTTCATTCACAACTCAAAGCTCCATCCTGGGAATCAGCGAAAGGATAAAGCCCGAGGGCATGCACATCTTGCTCAATAACAGAGAGTTACGGTTTTCGACCGAGGGCGAAAAGTCTGATGTGAGCTGGACGTGGATTGATGCCCAACGCAGCGTCAACATCCGTTTCGAAAAAGGCTTCAATCCGACGTTCAAGTGCCTGATTATGGAAGAGGACAAGGCCTTAGATTTCGACACGCACTTTCCTGATGCAGCGGTTACTATTCAAATTACAGCACGCAGAAATTGGCACCCGTTAGAGATGGACATCCGTATAGATGGCCGCCTTATCGAAAGCAAAACAGTGAAAAGAAGATATCAGACCTACGCCATTCCCGTACGCATTCCTTCGGGAATCCACACCGTCTCAATCAAACCCAGAGTTGCAGCCAGATTACAGGCAGAGGAGAGACCGACACCACCAAGACTTTTGATCAATGACATTCAAATTCTCGCGCAAAATGATCTGGTTCTGTTTTTCACCCCCCCCGGGAAACGGGATGAGCTCTTGAATGGCACAATCCGCATCAGCTATCTGTCCGATCGATTGGCGACAGGAGAAGCTCATCCGAATTCTGAGCTGTATTGGATTAAGAACGACCCCTCCTATAATTTAAATGAGCTGGAAGAAAATCCAGAAAAGGTCAAAAAAAAGATTTCCCTTGAAGACCTGTCTCTCGATGTCCTGATGGCACCTCCTGAGAGCGAGTATGCCTTTGATTTGGACATTCCACCTGGCGCCGCTATCAAATTCGGCCTTGGAATATTTGAGGCTAAGGGCTTTGGAAAGAAAGAATCCGTCAAATTCGCCATAGATACTGAGTTGAATAACGTGCGGAGCCGGATCTATGAAAAGGTTTTTGTGTCGGATTCCAGACCCATGCGTGAACAACTGGTCTTCGAACGCGTAGATTTGAAAGATTTGGCCGGTAGAAAGGCCAAGCTGATTCTCACTACCCAACACGAATCTCAAGAGTCGCACGTCCTTTCCTTTTGGCACAATCCTGTCATTTTCCAGCCATCACTCCAGAATCCCAAAATCATTCTCGTTTCTTTGGATACGCTAAGGGCTGATCATCTCGGCTGTTATGGTTACGATCGGAACACAACTCCGAATCTAGACACTTTAGCCAGAGAGGGCGTTGTGTTCACATCAGCCTATGCCCAGAGCTCATGGACTCTTCCTTCCCATGTCTCGCTGCTCTATTCACTCAATTCGGCCAGCCATCAGGTCTACTATGCCGATCAAAAGATAGACACTTCGCTGCCATCCATCGCCGATCTCCTCAGGCAGAGTGGATATCAAACCTTTGCCATTACTTCCGGGGGATACGTCAGTCGTATCTTCGGCTTCGATGATGGCTTCGATTGGTACGACGAACCTCTCGACAAAAGCAAAGATCCCCTCGGCCAATTCGAAGCAGAAAGACTGTTTGCCTACACAGCCGAATGGCTGAAAAAAAACAAAGATAGCCAGTTCTTTCTCTTTCTCCACACCTATCAACCCCACGGCCCCTACTACTGCCCCTCTCCTTGGAATGAACTCTTTTTACCTCAACAGGCGGAATGGCACAAAATGGACCTGACGCAATTCTGGGCATCCCGGGGAAAAGACTATGCGTTTACTCCCGGGGAAATCGCTAACATCGTTGCCCTGTATGACGGGGAGATCCGGTACACGGATGAGATGCTGATCAAACCGCTGATCAATCTCCTCAAATTCCTGAATATCTATGACGAGACACTTATCCTCATAACCTCGGATCATGGAGAAGAATTTTACGAGCACAAGGGGTGGCTTCACGGGCGAGCTCTGTATGACGAATCGATTCGGGTCCCCCTCATAATGAGATTTCCCCAGGCCCAGTTCAAAGACCTGCGGATCGCGACAAAGTGCCGCTCGATCGATATCATGCCCACCATTCTGGACATCGCATCAGTAAAGTATGATCAAGACAGCATCGATGGACAAAGCTTGATGTCTATGGTTCTCGGAAAAGAAAAAAATCACAGGTCCTTCATCAGCGACTTAGCCCACCAAGATGTCCCTGTCCCCTGCCCTGCTCTCGTTGCCAGCAACACAGACAACTTGAAGGTCATCATAAACAAATCCGATAAGGAAGGGACAAAAAATATCGAAGTGTATGATTTGACCCATGATCCCGGAGAAAAGACAGATAGAATTCTGGACTATGGAAAAGTCATAAGCAATTTTGTTAAAATGATAGATGTCTATTACAGAGACAAAAAGAAAATATCAAGAAAGATCGGACACCTGGAAATAGATGAAAAACTGAGAGAAAAATTGAGAGCCCTTGGATATATTCAGTAGATATCTCAACAGATTACCCTCCCAAGTCTTTTGGCGCCTACTTTGTTATGTCGGCCTTCTGGCCGCTCTAATCACGACTAATTCCTGTGCTTCGCGAGGGGCAGGCATTCCGGCAAATGTTATTCTCATAACCTTAGACACACAAAGATCTGATCATATCAGCGCTTATGGCTCTACCAGCGTGAAGACTCCGAATATAGACTATTTCGGCCAGAATGGCATTGTATTCGAAAATTGCTACAGCCCGATTCCTATCACCGCACCCGCTCATGCGTCCTTATTCTATTCTCTGCCTCCTCACGAACTCGAGATCTACAATAACGGACAAATATTCAGCAATGATAAAAGACTTACTTCGCTTGCCCAGGTCTTCAAGAAAAAAGGCTTTGTCACGGCTGCCTTTGTCTCGCTCGGCGTTCTCAAATCCGGTTTTCGGCTCAACGACGGATTCGATGATTATGAAGATAGCCACCCCGAACAACGCTGGTACCTGCATGCCGAGGAGGTTAACGAGCGTGTTTTTCCTTGGCTTGACCGGAACAATAGGAACAACTTTTTCATCTGGATTCACTATTCCGACCCTCATGACCCCTATGCCCCACCCTCGCTACCCCCTGATCTCAAAATCAAATTCAACGGAGCGCACTATAAAGATATCTGCCTCAAACATGAGGAGAGACTCCTGTTTCCTTTCCGGCTGAAAAAAGGAGACAACACAATCGAATTCGCCGTGCTCAACAGATATCCGGATTCCCGTAAGGAGTACCGGGTGAGTTTGAACGATGTGAAATATCTGGGCTCTAAGGATGTCGCCCTTTCCTACCACGGAATCAAAGCCGTTCAAAAAGGCGATCGGACAAGCCTACTGGTTGAAAATACCGGACACATCACCCTGACCAATCCCGGAGAGGAGAAAGAATTCCGCATGAGTGCACAGGGCAGGATATACCTCTTGCCCTCGGAGAAAGTGGCTGGATACAGAGCTGAAGTCAAGTACATGGACGAGCAAATAGGCAGACTGATTGGAAAGCTCAATCAAGCGGAACTGCTGGATAAAACACTGGTGGTTTTGGTTGGGGATCACGGTGAAGGGTTGGGAGACCACAAAACTCGAATCGGCGATCATCACTTCGGACATATTCATTTTCTCTACAGTGAATATCTGAAGGTCCCGCTCATCATTCGTAATCCACTTCTGAATGAAGAGGCCACCAGAAGAAAAGAATTCACTACTATTCTAGATGTTGCGCCCACCATTCTTGAGATGATGGGATGGGGGAAACTTCCCTTCCACAAGGGCTCTGTCCTCCAGAAAACGGCAGACATCAAGCAACCCCTCATTTTCGGAGAAACCTACCGGCCGGAATCGACCAGGGATAGGTTTGCCGGTATGGCCTATCCTTGGCATCTGATCTTCACGCCAAGTCGTGAGCGATACGAGCTTTTCAACATTAGGGATGATCCATCCGAACAACACGATGTCTATGAGGAGAAAAAATCCCAGCCCGAAATCACAGATCTCAGGAAAAAGGTCACAAAAAAAAGCCTGCACATTTTGAGTCAGAAAAAGGATATCAAGCTGGACCCTAAAAGCTTGGAGATGCTGCGGTCTCTGGGCTACATCGAATAACGCGGTCTGAATTATATATATATCACGCAGAATTATTCATCAAGACTTTCTGTAAAATATCACTTTGCTCCTGGCACAAAACGGATAACTGTAAAGCCATTGGCTCTTGACCATATTGCTGCGAAAGGATGGACACCTTTACTAAAAGAAAATTGATAGTATAATTGGGACTGAACAAAAATTTTGATCTAACCTTAAATGTGAAGAAAGAACTGGAATTGAGAAGATTACTCCTTTCAATTGTCTGTGCCCTTTTCATTTTGCTGGTTGTCCAGAACTGTGGCCGCAGACAAGAGCAAAAAGACATTCTCGCCCCGTCCCTGTTCAGGCTTATCGATCATTTTGATAAAATAGAATTCCTCGAAACACCATTTCCCGAATTGTTAGGGATCAGCACCAAACAGTCTGTCGAGAGAGGTTCCTCGGAACTTGAAGCCGAAGTAAAAAAAATCTTGAGCGACAACCTTAATCTTGACAGCGCCCAAGGAGACACCATCCCTCGCCTCAAGCTAAAAATAACAAAAAGACCTTCTGCCCGCTCGGGCAAAGGATTGCGATCCAAAAATGTGATTGCCGCTCCGCCCGGAACCACCTTCTCTGTCTCAATGGAGCGAATTCGGGAAAGCACTCTCTATTTTGGCTATGCCATTGTGAATGAATCCTGGGACAACATTCAAGGGGGAGTCCGATTTGAAATTTTTATCGAAGACAAAGACAAGGGGTCAAGGGAGCCGCTCTTCAATCAAACACTGAATCCCAAAAAACGAAATTTAGATCGACGGTGGCTCGAATATGAAGTTAACCTGAAAAACTACTCTGGTCGAAGCATTAACCTCATCTTCAAGACTTCTCCGACAAAGCAAAATAAAGAAGGGAACAACTGTGTTTCCGTCTGGGAAAATCCGACAATAATCCCAAAAAGCGCGCCCCCCTCTCATCCCAGCATCATTCTCATTTCTATCGACACGCTGCGAGCAGACCATCTCGGCTGCTACGGCTACAAGAGGGACACGACTCCTCATATAGACGCCTTTGCCGCGTCAGCTATTCTCTTCAAAAACACCATTGCCCAAGCCCCTTACACAGTGTCCTCTCACATGTCCTTGCTCACATCTCTCTACCCCTCCTTCCACAAAGTGAACATGATAGAGTTAAGCCGTCTCAACCCGGACAAGGTAACCCTGGCTGAAGTTCTTTACCGCAACGGCTACAGAACCTGGGCCATTACCGGTGGAGGACAGGTCAGTTCCGGATACGGCTTCTTCGATGGATTCGAAACATTCATCGAATACACAGCTCCTCACAGGGATGTGGAGAGAAAAGTTCGGGAGACGATTAACTTTCTCAAAAAAGAGCGAGACAACACCTTTTTCGTTTTTTTCCACACCTATAAACCTCACGCTCCCTATATACCCATTCCTCCCTACGACACAATGTTTGATGGGAAATATGAAGGGCATATCACAGGAAGCCTTTCTGATATCGAAGGCATCAATAGCGGTCAAATTCAGGCTGATCAGGCTGATCTGGAGCACATCGAATCCCTTTACGATGGAGAAATAAGGGAAATGGACGATCAATTGGCCGTACTGTTCGATTATTTGAATCAGGAAGGTTTATTGGAAAAAACATTGATCGTCCTCACCTCCGATCACGGAGAGGAATTCGGCGAGCACGGATCCGTCGCAGTTCACAGCCACACACTCTACGATGAACTCCTTCGAGTCCCTTTGATTCTCCGAATGCCGGAAGCTCATCCGCAGCAAAAAACCATCGAGGATCAAGTGCAATCCATAGATATCTTCCCCACTATTCTTCACATCGCAGGTATCCCCCATCAAAACAGGATGTCTCAAGGAACGTCCCTGGCCCCTTTACTCGAAGGACAAAGTTTGGATAGAGAGCCGAATATCGCTTTCAGCGAGAGAACCCCTTCAGACGGCCTTTTTCTCAGAGCTCTCCGCGATTCGTCTCAAAAATATATTTTTGAGGAAAACAAAAAGAACGGGTCATTGAAGCACTCCTTTTTCGACCTGAAGAATGACCCGGCTGAACAAATCAATGTTGCCCTACCTCACAAAAAACTGCGCGGACTTTTTGCCCAAATCCAATTCCTCATTGAGGAAGGGAAAAAAGTCGATCAAATTGTGAAAAAGAAAAAGATCGATCCTGAAACATTGGAGACGCTCAAAGCTTTGGGGTACATCAAATGATGTTCTTATGGAGCAGGATGACGAATGGCAAAAAAAGACCTGTTACCACTTTACTGATCGTGTTTTTCCTCATGGGGCTGAACTTCTGCGCTCCCGATAGAAAGCAAAATGTTATCCTTATCACCCTGGACACTCAAAGGGCAGACTACATCAGTGCCTATAGCAGCCAATTTGCCCACACTCCAAATATCGATTCTTTAGCCGAAGATAGTGTCCTGTTTGAAAATTGTTACAGCCCTATACCCATAACCCTTCCGGCTCACGCATCCCTTTTTTATTCTCAACTCCCCTCCCAACTTCAAGTCTATAACAACGGCGATGTGTTTAATGGTGAAGGAAAAGAATCGTTGGCCGAAATATTCCAAAAAAAAGGTTATGCTACAGGAGCCTTTGTCTCTCTCGGCGTGTTGAAGGAAAAATTCGGTCTAAGCAATGGCTTCGACACATACGACGACGATTTTCCACCGGAAAAATGGTACCTGACAGCAGCGGAAATCAATCAAAAAGCCTATGGGTGGCTGGAAAGGAACAAACTCCAGGACTTTTTCCTCTGGATTCATTATTCGGATCCTCATGGGCCCTATTCTCCTCCCGGTGAGCCCCCGGATTTAAAAATCTATGTGAACGATGTTTTCCACAAAGAGCTTTGTCTCGACAAGAACAGAATAGAAGAATTGGATGTTCAGCTTAAAAGAGGTCAGAATGTCGTGAAGCTCGAAGTGATAAACGCATTCAACGATGATCCTGCCAGAAACAGGGCCCGGCTCGACTTATTCGAAGTCATACCGGCTGCTGAAAAAGACGCTCCCAGAATTGAGTTCGGAGCAGGTGCGATCAAAAGGGATCACAGAGGCACCATAAATATATATTTAAGAGAAGAGGCCCATCTGAATATCTTCAGTAACACGGAGCCTCATTCCGTTAAGATCAAATTGAGAGGCCGTCTTCTGTTGAAACCGGAAGGCTGCCAAGCGATGTATAAAAAAGAAGTTGAATTTATGGATGGCGAGATAGGGAGACTCTTCAATCGCTTAAAAAGTCTTGATCTCTATGACAACACGCTCATCGTTGTTGTGGGCGACCACGGTGAAGGATTGGGGGAATACCGATTCCCGGGGGGGGCTCCTCATATCGGACACATCCATTTTCTCAACTCGCTCTATATTGAGGTTCCGTACTTGATTCATAGCCCCCACCTCAAAAAAAAGGGGGAAAGAATCGCAACGCCGGTCTCAATCATAGATGTCGCGCCCACACTCCTCGGATTACTGGGCTGGAAACAAACTGAGGACATGATGGGAAAGAATGCCCTTAAAATCAAAAAAAGAAACCGGCATCCATCCGCGATATTCGGGGAAACGTATGAGCCGCAATCCTTCTACACATCATTCTGTCTGATTCGTTATCCCTGGCATTTGATTATAACACCCCAGAAAAGAAAGTATGAATTGTATGACCTATCCAAAGACCCCTTGGAAAGACAAAATCTCTACCCAGGCTCCCAAGCTAGGAAAGAAATCCTCGACCTGAAGACTGAACTGAACGACTATATCCGAACCAGTTTAGCCATGAAGGTGCCGGACAAAGAGAAAGACAAAGACACACTGGAAATGCTCAAATCCCTGGGTTATATCAAATAATCCGCATCAGCTCTTTTTGAGGGCCTGCCATATTTTCGAAGGTATTCGAAAAAACAACCTGTTGAAGAGGCGAAGGATCAAGGGTCTTGGTTTATGTTGAGGGCCCTTATCGGGATGTTCAGCCAGATAGCGCTGGACAATCGGACATCCCAGGCACTCCAGACAGTAAGGACTGAGCTCTCCCTGGCTGAGATAGCGCCGGATCTCCTGGATTTGAGGTGAATTCCAGGCCTCAGCATACTCATTGAAAGAGTAACCGATAGGATTTCCGTAGCAGCAAGGTAGGATCCCACGCCTGAGGATGTACAGGTTTTCCCAGGGTTCTCGACATAAAGGCATTCCGGTTTCCCCGATCTCTTCATCGACAGCATCGTTCTTCTTTTCATCTGCGGGCCCGCGCTCTTCTGTCTCCAGCTTGGTCTTTTCTGTGTCTTTCATGCTCCAACCCCCTCAGAAACGTTGTGTCTCGAGATCGACAGCTTCTTTATGCTTGAATTTATCTCTGTCGCTGATTCCGAAGCTGAATTGATTGGCAACAGGGACGCCGTATTTTGCGGAATATTCTTCACACTCCTTAAAAATCTTTTCCAACTCCTCACGCGATAAGAGCTCTTTTTTATAATCAAAATGGTATCCCCCGCGATCGTGTTCGATCTTGGGATCGTTCAAGACAAGTAGCGGTCTCAGGATCAACGCATCGGCATCTATCCTCTGGCACAGACGGAAATAGGCTTCCAGGTCATTCCGGTTCACTTTCATGGGAATAAAAACCATATGAATTTTCGGTAGATTCCCCCTTTTTTTACGTTCTTGATTCAAGAGCTCAAGGTTCGGGATAATCGAGTCCCAGCGATCATTCCGGATTTTGGCATATGTTTCTTTTGTTGCGGCATCCAATGAGATGTAGAGGTAGATCGGCTTGCCGACCAGAGCATTGATCGTCCGTTTGGTAAAGGTCTGCCCGTTGGTCGAGATTTCCATGATCTTTTTATGCCTGGCGCAGTAATCCAGGATCTGCTCGAATCGAGGATGCATCAGAGGTTCTCCGATCGAACAGTTGATGAGTAATCGTGAGGATCGGAAAAAAGGACCATACTCCTCAAAGGTCTTCTCGTCCACCACATCCTCGATATGTCCCTCTTCCCACTCTTTCGTCCAGTCCCACAAACAGTAGACACATGGAGGCTTCATGTTGCATTTGGCAAACAGGTCGATTCCCAGGTTCACCGGATACGATTTCAACTCAATCTGTCCTTTTTTTCTCTCCTCATAGTTCAACCTGAGGTTATCATGGAAAAAGCGGAAATCCTCGTGGACATGCCGGTCATTATGAAAGCTGATAGTGCTGATTTTGATTCCCAAATCTCTCGGATCATCTTCATGGTACTTATTTGGGAAAAGCCTATCCAAAGTTAGCCACAGCTCATAACCACTCTTATCAGAATCCAGGCTCTTGTTAGGCGGGAGTGCAAAACTGTAATAATTCCAGTTTTTGATCAGGGGGATATCACCGATCACATTCCCATCCAGCTCTAAGCGCAGGTTTTGTTTAAAATTGGCAAACTCCGAAAAGGCAAAAAAGGAAACATAACTGTGCTCTTTCACTTCGCTTGATGATAGAAACACATTTGCTTTTCGGGTCATCCAGGAATAGGGAAAAAATTCGTCAAATTCCCACGCATGCCAGCCTTGTTCGTACATAAACTCTTGGGGCTCAGGCATTATGACTTCCAGTTTTTTCACCAAAGCACCTAGATGCCGGGAATCACCGGTTATATCGGGAGAAAATTCCTTATTCAGCTCCAACTCAATCTCGAAAGAATGAGAAGAGAAACTGAGAGGAAAATAATAGATCCGATAGGCCGGGATTATCTCTTTTTTCCCGATGGATAATCCATTAGACGAAACAGTCAGGATAGGATTTTCCTCGCCATCAAAAGAATGTCCCGCTTCTATGATAAGATACTTTTCCCTATCCTCCGGAAGATTCGTGAGAAGACAGCGGGCCTTTCTTTTCATCCAGCGGGATAGGGATCGATCCCTTTCGGCAGCAGCCTGCTCCGGTAAATACCATCCATCCAGAAATACGCCAACATCATCTGGCGTCAACACGTCGATTTCTCGGACCATGATCCCCATTTCTCTTGGATCACCATAGACATGAAACACGCGGTCCAGCTTGAGCTCGAAATAGAGATCTCCGCCCCCTGAGAAAGGGAAAAAGTAAGGGGAATAGGCCGCTTCGATGGTTTCCTCCCCTATCTTTTGTCCATTCAAATAAACAGTGAGATGCGGCAGGTCATTATCCGGGAATGAGTGGCCGGCAATGACCCGCAGATAATTTGTTTCCTGGAGCTCATGATCGTCGAAGGAAACGGCAGCCTGCTGAGCCATCCAGCGAAAGGGGCCCTGGTCATCCCTCTCTTTGTCATACCAGCCAGCTCTATAATTCTTATCGCTTGCTTTCATGTCTTATCCGGAAATTCATTGTAATCCTGCCTGCTGAGGGATGTCAATTTTATGTGTTCAAGACGTGTATGGCCCCTCCAAGGGCGTGCATAGCAGATTCCATAACAGCTTCTGAGAGTGTAGGATGGATATGAATCGTGCGCGAAACATCTTGAAGAGTCAAACCTTTCGCCACGGCTAATGTCATTTCGGCAATGAGCTCGCTTGCGTTCGGAGCGATGATCTGAGCTCCGACAAGACGATTTTCGCTATTCGCCACCACTTTCACGACTCCTTCCAGGTCGCCCAATGTCAGAGCTCTTCCGTTCGCTTGGAGGGAAAACTGTCCGATCTTCGCATCCTCACCCTTTCCCCTCAACTCGCTCTCGGTCAATCCTACGCTGGCATATTCGGGCTCGGTAAAAACAGACATCGGAAGGGCTTCATAACCCATCTTCAGGTCACCGCCCGCTGCATTTTCTGCGGCGACAATTCCTTCGTGAGAGGCCTTGTGAGCAAGGAGCTTTCCCCCGATAAGGTCTCCAATGGCATAAATGCCCGGAACGTCTGTTTCCAGATGGTCATTGACACGGACAAACCCCGCTTCTTCCGGACCGATGGGCACATCGCTATCAAAAAAAATGTTCGAATTCGGGCTCCGGCCAGTGGCCAGCAGGACCTGCTCCGCATTGAATTTGAAAGGCAGGTCATTCTTCAAGCATGTTCCTCGAAGGGAAACACTGCCTGTCGTTATGATTGCTTCTTCAATCCTCATCTGGGTTTGGATATCCAGCCCTTGCAACTTTAGGATTCTTTCCAATCGCTTTGCCATCGATCTGTCGGACCCTGGCAGTATTGTCGGCAGGATTTCCAGAACACGCACTTGGCATCCCAACCGCTGAAAGATCGTGCCCATTTCGAGCCCGATAGCTCCTGCTCCGACGATAAGCATGCTCTGAGGGATAGCTTCCAGATCAAGAGATCTTTGACTATCGATGACCTCCTTCCCGTTAAGCTCGAGAAAAGGAAGATCGGTGGAGACACTTCCTGTGGCCAGGATGATTTTATCCGCTTCGTATATCCGATCATCGCCGCCGTCACAAACCTGAACTTCTCTCTCGGTCTTGAGTCGGGCTACTCCTTTTACGACATCAACGCCGTTCTGTTTCAGCAAAAACTCAATGCCCTTAACCAGTCTCATCACGACCTGCATTTTGGCTTCTTGAAGCTTTGTCCAATTGCACGTCAATCCATCCTTGATCCCGTCGATATTGCCATTGTCCATGAACTGCGTGTACATTTTTGTCTGGTGAAGGAGATATTTTGTGGGAATGCATCCCCAATTCATGCACGTCCCCCCCACCCTCTCTTTCTCCATAACAACGACGCGTTTTCCCAATTGAGCGGCCCGCACAGCCGCAACATAACCTCCGGGCCCAGCTCCTATGATGGCGATATCGTATTTCTTGCTCATCTTTTGCATCCCTTCAAAAAACTGCGGGTATTATAGCCCTAAAGGAAAAAATTTATAACCCTTTTTTGATATTTTCAGGCAGTCGATGCTGTGAGATCGGTTCACCCTTAAGGGAAATGTGCCGACAACACGATCATGGGATCTCTTTGATAATACATTTCGGCAGTTTTATGAATAATTCACCAGGTGGCTTGACAGGGTTTTATGAAATAAGTAAACAATAATGATGCCTTGGTATAAAGGAGTTCGTGCTGAAAAACCGTTCAAAAAAAACCATCATTTCAGGCCTTCTCTACATCCTGATTTTTTGTCTTACTGTATCTGCCCTGTATACGGATGACTCTGGTTCACTCTGGGGAAAAGTCACTTCTCCAGAAGGAATTCCGATTGCTCGGGCCCAAATACGGATGGGGGAAATTTCTATGGCCTCCATGAGAACTGTCGAGACCGATGGCTCTGGGTATTTCCATATTCCGGGGCTTCGCTCTGGCCAATACACGATTCACATTCAGGCCCCAGGACATCATCCTCTCGAAGAGCATACTCTTCATCTTTTGCCCTCTGAAACGCTCTTCATCAAAGCCGTGATGGCCCAAGAGGATACAGAAGTCCGGAGCCTGGTTGAGGTCTTGTACCTGGATTATTCCAATAATATCCAGCAGACTCTCATCGATCAAAGCCAGCTTCGGAACACACCTTCGGCTCATAATGTATGGGCTCTTGTGGAAAACCAGGATCTTTCAGCCACCACCAATCGCATCGACATCGGAGGTCTGTGGGGGAATATTCCGGCTCTGTTCAGTGCTAGAGGAGGCGTTTCATGGACCCAGACATCATACCTTCTGAATGGATTCGATGTCACCGATCCCTACTCGACGGGCCAGCCACTTTTTTATCCGGATTTCTATGCCCTGAGTTACAGTCAGTTGTATAACGGGGCACACCCTCCCTTTGCCCTTTCTCCCGGCGGGTACTTAAACCTCATCACCCTGAGGGGCACCCCGACTTTTCACGGCGGCCTTTCGACATTCTATATCCATAACTCCTTACAGAGCTCGAACATAACTCCTCAACTCCGGGAAGAAGGCATAGATGCCGCTCATGAGTTTGACTATTTCATCGACGGTAACATCCACCTCTCAGGGCCTCTCATCGACAACAAGCTGTCTTTTTTCGTCTCAATTTCAGCCAACGACCTCTCCCGCAAAATGGCCGAGTTTGAGGCCTTTGACAAATCGCGTATTCTTTCAGGTCTTATAAGCCTCCACTACAACTTCCCCGGAAGCGAACTCCAGTTTTTGTGGACCGGTCAAAAGGTCACCTACGCCTCCTATGGTGCTGATCGGAAAATACCCTTCGATGTGACATCCGATCGCGACGATCGATTCAACATTCTTCAGGCTGTTTGGTCGACACGGATAAAAAATACCCACTATCTGAAGGCGGGAGTGAATTACGCTGAGGGAAATATGGAATCCCGTTATCAGGAAGAGGCCGATGGCCCCTATGGCGTCACTCTATTCCAGGAAATCCCCTCTGGGATCGCGCCCTTGGCTTTTAAAGACGACAGGAAAACTCTAGCCTTCCTGGTCAGAGGTGAATCTTTTCTGGGGAGGCACTTTAAAGTCAGGCACAGGATTATCTATGGACTCCAGCTCCAGTATGCCCGGGCATCATCACAAAAAGCCATTGCGGAAAATCTCCACCTTCATTTTTTCGAAGATAAAGCCCTTGAAGTTGTCCAGTACAACACGCCAACAGAACATCAGGAATCCGGGCTCAGTCTGAATTTTTATCTCCAGGACACCCTAACTTTATCGAACCTCCTTTCCCTCTATGTGGGGGTGAATTGTGATTATTCCAGGGGATGGGTTCCCGGTCAGGCAGCGAGCCTTTCAGAAGAAGAGAGCAAGGTCCAGTGGTTCAACATTTCACCCCGTATCGGAATCATCATTCCCCTATCTCCTTCCAGGAAAGCGGCCTTGAAGCTCTCCTTCGCTCGCTATTACTTCCGTCTTCCGCTCAGTTACCTCACTTTCGGAAATGGCAATGCGCTGGGCGGTTTGGTGTATGACTGGAAGGATAGAAACGGAGACAGACAGTTTCAGGAGGATGAGAAAGGGATTCTTCTTAGGCGTGAGGGCCCTCTTTACGCCCAAATTGATCCGGAGCTCAAAAGACCTTACACGAATGAATTCAGCATTGTCTATTCAGTCGTTTTCAGCGCAAACTGGAGTTTCTCCCTCGGGGGCTTCTACAGAGGAACACGAAACCAGATAAAAACGTTGAACATCGGAGTCCCTTTTTCCGAATACGCTCCGGAATATATCCTGGACCTCGGAGATGATCATATCCCCCATACGCCCGACGATCAGATATTCACTGTTTTCAATCAAAAACGAGATACTTTGGGAAATGATTTCTTCCTTCTCTCCAATGTAGCGGCAGATAAGCGCACAACACACTATTTTGGGCTGGACATCAATCTGGTCAAACGTTTCGGCTCAAAATTCACCTTTTTCTTTTCGTTGACAGCCACTCTGGCTGAAGGAACGACCAATCCTGGCAACACAGAATTTGAAAATGATGATGGTGTTGTAGGCTCACTTTATGACAATCCCAACACACTGATCAAGGCCAAGGGTCGAGTTCGTTTCGATAGGGCATACACATCCCGAATGGGGATTACTTACGCGGCACCCCATGATATAAAACTGGGATTCATAATCAAATACTATGACGGGCAGCCCTTTTCACGGAAACTTATCGTTGAGGGCTTTAACCAGGGGCCTTTCTACATTCAAGCTCACACACGCGGTTCTGTTCGGTATGAATTCAACCTCAATCTGGACATTCGCCTTGAAAAGGCCTTCCGGCTGGGCCGGGGGAAATTCAGGCTCATCCTGGATGGCTTCAACATGCTCAACAGCAACCTGGCCACCAGGGAGAATGAATGGACAGGGCCTCTGTTCAAGGACCGGTATGCTACGGAAATTCTTTCTCCCCGGGTTTTTCGTCTGGGTGTGGCCTATGATTTTTGAAGAGTGACTTTTATAGAGCGAATGAGAGCCGATCCAAAGGCAAAAATGTTCCTTCGTATATCCAGCTTTTTTTGAGTGATTCTTTGCCTGTGAGAGGCGTCTCGGAAGGTGGAAGGAATTTTGATAACACAAGGACTGATCCGTTCTTGCCCGAGTTCCCCTGCCCACGTGACTCTGACAGGCTGTAACTGGCTTCACATTCGCAACGTGCCATCTCTCGCTATTCCGCTGAATAAAAAACCCGTGAACACTGTCTTCTTCAATTCTGGACATCAAGGATTTGGCAATTCTTCTCTGGAGAGCTTGCGAGTTATCTTGACATTGCACATGCAGTATGATACCAAGTTTCTTTCATCAAGATATATTGAACCGTGCTGAAGGGAAGACTCTTCACAGGCGAGGAAGGATTTTTTAAGAGGCATGAGCCCCAAAAAAATCAATATCATTTTCACATCACTTCTCTTCCTTTTCATCCGCAGCACATTCTCCAAACCTCCAGTTTTCTCAGATCAAGATTGCCTCGAATGTCATGGCAAACCAAACCTGTCTCAAATCTTGAGCAACGGAACCACACGTTCCTTGTATGTCAACCCGGAAGAATGGTCTCAGGATATCCATCAGCTGAGCCAGATGACGTGTGTGGATTGCCATATCAACGCCAATCCCTACCTTCATTTTCGTGAAGGTTATATCGATGTGGATTGTGAGAACTGTCACCGTATCGAAACTGAAGAATATCGGAGAAATATCCACTTCGAGTACGCCCCCCTTTCTCCCGACAGAGAACTTCCGCGTTGTTATCATTGTCACACAAGACATTTCGTCTTAAAGCTCGACAATCCGCAGTCTTCTGTCAACGAAAACAATATCGCGGATACCTGTGGAGAATGCCACGCCGAAGTCATGGTTCGCACCCTTCTGAACGGATCCTCACTGGGAAAGATATCCGGCCATCGGAAAGGAGACATCTCAGAACGGTTTGACATGAATGTCTGTATTGATTGTCACAGTCCCGCCCACAGCAGCACTGGGATAGCCAAAGATTTTTGCGCCCGTTGCCATGATGTTCACAAGAAGGCCAATATCATCATTGGCCCGACACATCTCAACTCGAAAAAGTGGATGGGACTGAATTATTTAGGCGGAGGTTTGGCTTTTTTGCTCCTTGTGGGAATAGCCGCCTTTGCAGGGTACAGGTCGCGGAGGGGGATTTTCATGAAATTCCAGACCTGGATCAAGAGCATGGAAAAAGAAGACCAAAAATTGACAGAGCTTGAAGCGCCGGTGGTTTCAGAAGAACCGGGTTCACCCGCAGAGGCGGCCGAGCAGGATGACCCTGTGAAACCGGAGGAATCGACGGAATCCAAACCGGAAACACCATCCCAGGAAGAAGAACCGGAGTAGCATGAACACAAAGGGAAAGCGTTACGCCATGTTGTTCGACCTGCGGAAGTGTATCGGTTGCAACACCTGTGCAATCGCCTGCAAGAGCGAGAATGACGTCCCTCTAGGAGTATGGCGAAGTTGGGTAAAAAAAGTGGAAAAAGGACGATACCCTCACGCCAAAGAATTTCCTCTTCCCATCGTCTGCAACAACTGTGAAAATCCCATCTGTGTCACGGTCTGCCCTGTCAAAGCGGGGATCCAGCGCCCTGACGGCATCGTGTACATTGATCCCCACCGCTGTATCGGCTGCCGCTACTGCATGGCCTCATGTCCCTACGGCGTGAGGTACATCAACCCCAGGAGAAAAATTGCCGAGAAGTGCTACTGGTGCCATCACAGAGTGGATGCCGGACTGGATCCAGCCTGTGTGGTGGCCTGCCCAACGGGTGCCATTCTCTTTGGCGATTTGAACGACCCGGAAAGCCCAATCGCCAAAGCTATCGCCAAAAACGCCGTTCAAGTCATCAAGTCAGAGCTAGGCACCGGACCCCAAACATTCTACATCGGCCTCGACATAGACGCCGTCGAAACGGCCGACACAGAGCATGAATAGAGTGAAATAACGTGGACAGTCAAGTTATATACAACATCATGCACCAGGAGGCATTTGGCCTCAACATCGCCATCTACTTTTATCTCACAGGACTGAGTGCCGGATCATTCATTTTATCCACGTTAGCTTACGGGTTTGGGATGGAGAAGTACAAACCCCTGGGGCGGGTGGGGGTTGTGCTGGCGACCTCTCTCCTGATCATTGCCCCCCTTTTCCTGCTCTTCCATCTGAGTGCTCCCTACCGGGCATGGCATCTTTTCGTCTACCTCAACGCGGAATCTCCGATCACTTGGGGAACCTTCTTGCTCGTTCTCTACCCCATAAACTGCATCATTTACGGCTACTTCATGTTTAGAGAAAATTGGAAGCGTACCCGAATTTTTGGACTGATCGGTATCCCTCTGGCCGTCTCCGTTCATGGATACACCGGTTTTATCCTCGCCTTTGGAAAAGCCAGAGCACTCTGGAACACGGCACTGATGCCGATCCTCTTTCTCGCTTCAGCCATTGTTTCGGGTATAGCTCTCATGATCCTGGTCTGTATCGTCAAAGACCGCTTTTTCTCTAAAAAAAAGGAAATAAATAAAGATTTAATCCTGAATCTCGGGAAACTCCTGGCTTGGGCCATTGTCTTTGATCTCTTTTTGGTCGGGTCTGACCTCCTGGTTCTTACCATCAGCCATTCGGATGCCCAAGCCGCAGCCCAGCTCATTCTACGAGGAGAATTCAGCTTCATGTTCCTCTTTATCGAGAACTTCTTTGGCAAATTATTGCCGCTCGTTGTTCTCCTTGTTCCCAGGTTCAGGAATCTGGCCACAGTGACAATTGCCTCCTTCTTGGTAGTGATCGGAATCTTTTTTATGAGATATGTCGTGGTTTTGGCCGGAGAGTTCGTGCCTTTACTCTGAAGGATTAGTCAATGTCGAAAAAGGATATCACACGACGCGAGTTCATGAAAATCGGGATGTCCTGCCTTGTGGGGACGGCGGCGAGCGCCGGAACGCGCCAGGGCCTATCCCATGAGCAAAAAGCGGTGGCGGTATCCCGCACCTCGCTCAAAGAACTGCGTGCCATCCCCACGACCTGCCAACAATGCCCGGCCGGATGCGGCGTCATCGCCTACCTGGACGGTGACCGTCTCGTCCAAATTCTGGGGAATCCCAGCCATCCCAACAATAGAGGCGGGATTTGCGCCAAGGGCATCTCCGGGATAAACCTGGTCAACGATCCTGACAGACTGCTCTTTCCCTTGAAAAGAGTTGGCCCGCGAGGCAAGGGGGAGTGGACTCGCATTACCTGGGACGAAGTGTACAACACACTCTCAACGCGCATATCACATCTCCAAACCACAGGCAAGATGGGTCAGTTCGTTGTGGACTATGGCCAAAAGGATCTCCTGTTCGATCGGTTCCTTACTTTAGCCGGGATCGGCAACGTCATCGATCGACCGTCTTTGAAGAACTGGAACCGCGACATGGCTATGCAGACTGCAGCCGGCACATCCACCCTGATCGAAGATGTGGAAAGCAGCCGAATGATCCTTAATTTCGGAGCCAACCCCTATGCCAACCATGACCAGTTTATCCCTCTGGCTCGTCGGTTGGTTCGATCTCGAACAGAGAGGGGCACGCGGTTGATCACTTTTGATGTGCGCATGTCCGAAACCGCAGCCAAGAGTGATGACTGGTATCCCCTCAAAGCAGGAACCGATGGAATGGTCGCTCTCGCCATGGCTAAAGTCATCATAGATCGAAATCTTGCGGACACAGAATTCCTCAGATCGAGGACGAACATCCCCCTTGCTCAGCTCAAACAGCATCTATCTGTGTACACTCTGGACAAAGCATCTCACATCAGCGGCGTAAACGCCTCCGACATCGAGAAGACCGCCCTTGAATTTGCCTCAAAAAAGCCATCCATAGCTATGATCGGAGGCGGTGTATCAGACCACATCAACGGAGTCCAAAATATCCATTGTGTTTCTCTCCTCAACTGGCTGGTGGGCAACTTGGATGAAAAAGGCGGCCTCTTGTATCCGGCCACAGTTTCTGAATGGCCATCTTGCGAACCAGCGAGCTTCACATCCCCGCCGGAGAGAGAGGGAATTTTGAGCAGTGTGAAAGCGTTACTGGAGAGCAGTCTCAAAATCGACACCTACTTCATCTGGATGGCCAACCCAGCTTTCTCAGACCCCGAATGTCAGACTACAGAAGAATTGCTCAAAAAAGAAGATTCAGTCCCCTTTGTGGTCGTCATGGATACCCACATGACGGAAACGGCCATGCTTGCGGACATGGTCCTGCCTGCCGCCACCTACCTGGAAGGATGGGGTATAGAGCTGGCCGCTCCATTGGACGGAGAACCCATTCTGAACCTTAAACAACCGGCCGTAGCCCTGCAGAGCCCGGCTAAAGTTCTGCGATCGCCGCACTTTGATGTCGGCAAACTTCTGGAACCTGTCTTCTTGCCCAAAGGGGAAGCCAAGGAAATCGGAAGTCTTTGTCTCGAGTTAGCCAGGAGAACGGGAGCCAGTTTGAAAGAAGGGCTTCCCTTTACGGATACGGAAGACTTCGTTCGAAAGACACTCTTTTCTATTGCAGGATTCGACCGACAGAGTGATTTTGAATTGATCAAAGGCCAGGGTTTTTGGATCAAAAAAAGACCGGTTAGTCCTGTCGCTCCCAGAAAATCAGGACTTCAAATAACACTCGCACTCAAGGATGACACGACAACGGGCCAAACGGCCTTACCGGAGTTTCGTCCTCTGCCCTATCACCGCGAGATGCGGGCAAACGAGTTTATTCTGACCACATTCAAGTCCAATCTCTATTCACCGGGAACGGTCAACAGCAAGTGGGCCAGAGAGATCTTGCACGAAAACCGCCTCTGGATAAACAGAATCATCGCGCAGAAGATGGGAATCCGAAACGGCGACCGTGTCCGCGTCTCATCTGAAGCCGGCACTTTGATCACCCGCGTTCTCACTACCGGACGCATACATCCCGAATCTGTGGCCATGGCGGAAGGATTTGGCCATGCTGCCGTCGGACACATAGCCAAAGCCGAACCTTTTGATAGTACGGATTTGGATAGCCGCCTTCTCTGGTGGAGCAAAGAGGGCAACGGGGCAAATCCCATGAGAATTATCCAAAGAGATCCCTACCTCAAGGGAGGATGCCATATCTGCAAGGATACGGTCGTTACAATCGATAAATTATGAAGGCCTGATCGTGCAGGCACACGATGAATATAGACGATGAAACGAGATGGAGGCATAAAGGTCATGGCTAAGAAAATCACACCCTTTATATTTGCTGCGCTTTGTGTTTGGATGGCCGCAGTGCCTCTTTTTTCCGCAGAAACAGATCACGGGTCCGCGATCAGAAGACTCACTTTTTCCGGAAACGATGTGGTTAAACACCCTTGCTTAAGCCGCGACGGACATCTGATGCTCTATACGGTTGAGATGAAGGAAGGAGAGAAAACAGTACGGGCTGTTCGCCTCCTGGATATTGAAAGCGGCAAAGAAATGGAGATATTCAAAGATGGCCTAGAAAAAGCCCCTTCTCCCCATGAAGACGATTACCTCGTTCTCGGGACAAAGCCGGCTCTGTTGAGTGGGGACGGGAAAACGGCCATTTTTGCCTTAAGCCTTAGCAATCCGCGAGAAATTTGGATGGATCATTACCTTGCGGTAGTCAAGATTGATGGGAAAGAATTCACCGCTTTCTCTTTCCCCATCGAAGACCTAAAGGATGAAGATATTCGACATCTTGGTTTTCAGAGTAGTGACTGGGAGCGAGTTTCCAATTATGCGATTAGCCACGACGGGCAGAGAATTGCCTGTGTGGTGAAAGGCCACCTGGGGCCGCAAAGATTTGGCCATCCCAGCGCCGTCGTTCTCATCGATGCGGCAATTCGAAGGCAAAGAACCCTATTGGCTCCAGAATTTAACGAGAGCGAATGGCAATGGTCCTCTTATCCCCGGTGCCCATTGACAGGCGGCGGCTGGGCCTTTGGGCTGAGCGCAAATGGAGAAAAGGTGCTGTTCGGGGCCCAATCATCAGAAGACATCAACGATTATGATCTCTATTTACTCGAATGGGAAAGCGACAAGGCTCAGAGAATCACGGATTTTCACGATCGCTGGATTAGCCTCGCCGATATCAGCGCAGATGGGCAGAAGATAGTCTTTTTCTACACAGGTAAACACAAACAGGGCATCGGCACATATGTGATCCAGAGCGATGGGGCCGGGCTCAAGCAGCTTGAATCAATGACTGCTCCGAGAGTTGAATTTTTGGATATGTCGGGAAATGGACGATATGTTGTTTTTAAACATGTTTATGAGGGGATGATTCTTGATCTGCAAGACGACACGGAACAGGTCGTTTACGACGAAGAAACCCCAGGTTATGTGGAAGGGATTACACCGATGGAGTTTCCTCCCTTTCCCTCTTTCTGGAATCCTCGTATCTTGAGTTACGACGGTAAAATGGCTCTTTTGGTAGGTCCCCCTTCGGGAAAAGAAACATCGGAGATCTACATTTTACACATTGGTGCCAGATAAAATGGCTTTTCCTCGGTATAAAAAGAAATTTTGGCTGATGGCAGGCCTGGCGGCATTTGTCTTGCTGTTCGGTGTTGGCGCGCTATCCACATATTTCGTCCGCTTCACAGGCACCAGTACGGTCGTGTGCAAATCCTGCCATCCCGAGCTCATGCTGTTATGGGAAAATTCTCATGGGCACCCTGCCGAGGAGACATCCTGCTTCGAGTGCCATTCGCGCGGGGCACACATTATCCCTGAGAGTTGGAATATTCTCAGACATGTAAGGGATAACATATCACCGCCTGAATACCTTGCGGATGATGATCTGACCGCTCAACGCTGTCTTGACTGCCATGAGGAGGTGCTGGAGCTGGGCTATGAACCGAAAAAGAAAGTTATCAAATTCACCCATAGATATCACATCCATGAGGGCTTGGACTGTGTGGATTGCCACCGGAATGCCGGCCATGAGTATATGGCTGAAGGCACAAACAGACCAACGGTGACAGAGTGCCTCGATTGCCATATCAAAGAATTCACCGGCCATCCCAAAAGCGCCAAGTGTCTGAACTGTCATGATGTCATGCTGGCACCGGGAAAAGTATGGAAGTAGATGATCAAAACAATTGATATTTTTCTAATCTTGGCTGCCTTCGCAGTTTTTTTCTGGGGTATCTACCGACGCGTTCGCCTGTGGAAAATTGGACAGAAGGAAGACCGCTCGGATAAAATGCTCTTCAGGATAAAATCCTTCATAGCAGAAGGCATCTTCTACAGCCGAATTCTGCAAGATGTTTTCCCGGGAACGATCCACCTGTTCATCTTCGTCGGATTTTTGCTTCCTCTAACGGTCATCTTCATCGCCCAATTCATGATCACGCTGCCGCTCATTCTGGCCCGATTCCTCTCCCTCTTCCTCGATTTGATCGCGCTGGCCGCTCTCATCGGACTCATTCTCGCTTTTTACCGTCGGTATTTGAAACGGCCGGATAGGCTGGATAACAGGCCGGATGACCTTGTTTCACTCCTTCTCATCCTGTCCATCATTTTGACCGGTTTCCTCGTCGAAGGCCTCAGGTTAGCTATCATTGCCCGGGAGACCCATGCCTGGGCGCCTGTTGGAAATGCCCTGGCCGCTCTGATCAATGCCACCGGTTTGAGCACGGATGCAAAGAGCCTGCTAACCATGGTCACATTCCGGATTCACTTTTTCCTTTTTCTGATAACGCTCGTCTACATTCCCTACTCAAAGCTGTTCCACGTCATCAGCTCGCCGTTGAACATGATTTACCGCTCGCTCGATCCAAAGGGAATCCTATCCCCGATGGATTTCGAGGATGAGACTATTGAAAGTTTCGGAGTCTCCTCCATCCATGAATTCACCTGGAAACAGCTCATGGATCTCGACGCTTGCACGCGGTGTGGCCGGTGTCAAGATTTCTGCCCGGCCTATCTCACAGAAAAGCCTCTCTCTCCCAAAAAATTCATTCAGGATCTGAAAGATCATTTTCAGGCAAAGGGGCGTCTTCATCTGAACGGCGACACTCCTCAAGAGGGATCGGCGCCCCTTATCGGTGATCCTATCGAGGAAGATGTTCTCTGGGCCTGCACCACATGTCGATCGTGCATGGAACACTGCCCTGTCTATGTGGAACACATCGACAAAGTCATCGATTTGAGACGGTATCAAGTGATGATGGAAAGCAAGTTTCCCGAAGAACTTCAGGTCGCCTTCAGGGGGTTAGAGACAAATTCAAATCCATGGGGCATGGGTTCTGCCACTCGAGGCGAATGGATTGAAGAAATGGACGTACCCATCATGGCTGAGCTGAACGGAAAGGAAATCGACTACTTGTTCTATGTGGGTTGTATCCGTTCGTTTGATGATCGAAACAAGAAGGTCTCCCTGGCCATGACGCGAATACTGAATCATCTTGGCATCAGGTTTGCCATCCTGGGCATGGAGGAAGGCTGCTGTGGAGATCCTGCCCGCCGTGTGGGCAATGAATATCTCTACCAGACTATTGCTGAGATGAACATTGAAACATTCAACCGCTACAATATAAAAAAAATACTGACGACTTGTCCCCACTGTTATAACACCTTAAAAAATGAATATGCACAACTCGGATTCAAGGCCGAAGTCATACACCATACAGAATTTCTCCAAAAAAGCCTCGCCGAGGGCAGGCTTAAGCTCGAGCAACCGATGGCTAAAAAGCTGACTTATCATGATCCCTGCTATCTCGGACGCTACAGCGGAATTTTTTCTGAACCCCGCCAGGTCCTTCGAGCCATCCCTTCGCTTCAGCTGCAAGAGATGAAACGGTCCGGAATCGACTCCTTCTGCTGCGGCGCCGGTGGCGGTTGGATGTGGATGGACGAAAAGATCGGCAAGCGAATCAACCTTCAGCGCATCGAAGACGCACTCGCCACAGACCCTGAAGGGCTGGCCACGGCCTGCCCTTTCTGTGTCACAATGTTCTCTGATGCAGTCAAGGATAAGGGCGTCGAAGAAAAGGTCAAAGTGTGGGACATTGCGGAAATTGTTGCCCAGGCTCTCAGTGATGACCCGTAATTTTAGGCTCTAGTTTGTGGCCCCCTCAAGGCTCTCTCAAAGAAGGATTTCTTTAAATGCGGTAATAGCCCTCTCAATATCATCCTCGTCAATATCTTTATGGGTTACAAAGCGTATCCGTCCTCCAGATGTGCCCAAAGCCAGAACCTTTCTTTCATTCATTTTTTCCAGAAATTCAGGGATGCTAATCCTGGGGTGATTGAAACCAAATATGATGATATCCGTTTCGACATGGTCCGGATTCAGTGCAATCCCGGGTAAATCATGGATGGCCAGGGCGAGCGTTTTAGCCCGTTCATGATCATCTTTCAGTCTCTCTACCATTTCAGTAAGGGCGATAATGCCGGCGGCGGCAAGAATTCCGACCTGTCGCATACCGCCTCCAAGAGCCTTCCTCACCCTGCGAGCATGGCTAATGAAATCTTTGGGACCCACCAGCATCGAGCCCACCGGAGCCGATAGCCCTTTAGAGAGACAAAACATCAGGGAATCTCCGATGGCCGCGTATTCGTGCACCGGAATGCCGGTAGCCTGACAGGCATTGAAAACTCGCGCTCCGTCAAAGTGGATTTTCAGCCCATGTTTGTCGGCCACTTCACGGATTCCCTTCAGGTTCTCATAGGGAACAACAGCTCCCCCCCAGTTGTTGTGCGTATTCTCAACACAAATAAGAGAAGTGCGGGGAAGATGATCGGAGGGTTTTTTAATGTTCATCTCGACCAAATTTGGGTCCATGGCTCCGCGGTTCGAAGGGATGGGTCTGGGAAGGACGCGAGAGATAAAGGTTATACTGGTGGATTCCATATTGTAGAAATGAGACCTTTCCTCCACAATGACCTCATCCAGCTCTTGGGTCCATACTTTCACTGCGACGGAATTGGCCATCGTCCCGCTCGGGACATAAAGTGCGGATTCCTTGTGCATGCGTTCCGCGGCCATGGATTCAAGCTCTTGCACTGTGGGATCATCACCAAGGACATCATCACCAACCACAGCGTCGGCCATGGCCTTGCGCATTTTCTCCGTAGGTCGGGTTACGGTATCGCTTCTGAAATCTGAAAATTCATGCATCGACATAACCTCCATCTCTTAAGAAGGTCTGCCCAGCGCGGCCGGGAAGCATTTGTGAGGGCACCTTAATCCTCCTCAAACGCTTCCCTCAATCCCGAGGGCAGATCCCGCAAGATCGTTTTAGGTGGCTTCCGAAGGTCTGCCCAGCGCGGCCGGGAAGCATTTGCGAGGGCACCTTAATCCTCCTCAAACACTTCCCTCAATTGAGGCAAGGAAGCTTTGAGTGACCCTGTCAATTCCACTTAAAACTAAAAACGAGGACCATTATAGTGAATTCCTTTCCTTCCAGCAAGCCGAAGGATCTCGTAAGGTCACTCCTCGATAATTGCCTCTTTCAGACTACCTGAACAGCCCTTGAACGGCTGAGAGGCGTTTGCCGGCGTTTTTTACACTCCGGAAGGGCATTCCTTATCTCAGTGAGGTGCCTTGGAACGTTTTGGTGGTTTACTTGGTTATTAAACTATGGTATTAATTTAACTGAATATCCTGTTGAGATTTGATACTGATTATGAAGAATGACTTTCGATAGAATATATAAATACGTTGTCTTCAGCCTATTAACCCTGATCCTTCTCCTCTTGAGTGCCGTCATCTCTTACCAAGTCACTCTTAGAGGGGAGATGGTCAGCATTCCAGACCTGACTGACAAAACGACTGAAGAAGCGCGAGGTATTCTATCCACAAAAAAACTAGCCCTTATCAACAGTGGGATGCAACTCCATGAGAGTATTGAGAAGGGGCGGATTATCAAGCAGGACCCCTTGCCCGGATCAAGAATAAAGATCAACAAGACGGTAAAAGTTGTGCTCAGTGCTGGAAGAGAGATAGTCATCATGCCCAGATTCATCGGCAGAAGTCTCCAAGCTGTCAATCAGCAACTCCTGGAAATGGGATTGAGGAAGGGTAAAATTTCTCACGTCCATACTCCTTCCTATGCCGCGGGAAAAATCATCGCTCAGTCCCCCGCACCGAATGAAGAGGTGGCCAGAGGCTCCAGGATAAGCTTTCTTGTCAGCCAGGGAGATAGAGAAAAAAAATATCTCATGCCCGACCTGATCGGGAAAAGAGCGACGGACGCCATCCGAAAGCTTAAGGAAATGGAGTTTGTCGTTGGACACATCCGCTATTCCTATTATCCAGGTCTGGAGGCCGGTATCATCATCAATCAATACCCAGGCCCTGGGTCTCGCATCCAGAAACGAAATCTCATCACGATGGAGGTGAGCAAATAATGATTCAGATAGCCCCATCAATACTCTCCGCCGATTTCGCTCGGATTGAGGACGCCGTCAAAATTGCAGAGAAGGGTGGCGCTGATTTGATACACATCGACATCATGGACGGGCATTTTGTGCCCAATCTAACCCTTGGCCCTCAAGTTGTTGCCTCCCTTAAGGACAAAACAACTTTACCTCTGGATGTCCACCTCATGGTCACAAATCCCCGTATGTTCATTCCCTTATTCCAAGAAGCTGGAGCCGATTGGATCTCTATCCATGTCGAAGCGACTCACCACCTTCACAAAGATATTCAACTGATCAAGGAATCTGGACAGAAAGCCGGGCTTGCTCTCAATCCAGCGACCCCTATCCACCTTATGAACGAAATCATCAGGGATTTAGACTTTGTCTTGGTCATGACAGTCAATCCCGGTTGGGGTGGACAAGAACTCATTGATTCCTGCCATAAAAAAATCAGCCACCTGAAACATTGGCTTTCGGGACAGAAGCTGGAGATTCCGATTCAGGTCGATGGCGGGATCAAACTCGATAATATGGAAGATCTCATAAGGGACGGTTCGGATATCCTTGTCGTCGGATCCGGCATCTATAAGGAAGAAAATCCCACCGAAATGATCAAACAGATGAAATCCTTAATCAAAAGGTACGAGAGCTCATGAACAGTATCGTCACAGGAGCAGCCGGATTTATAGGATCTCGCCTGTCTCGCAGGCTATTGCAAGAAGGGTTTTTCGTCATCGGCATCGACAGCTACAGCGATTATTACCCCAGATGGATCAAAGAAAAAAATATAGAACCGCTTTTGAAAGACAAAAACTTCAAATTCATCCCCGGAGACATCAATTCTCTGGATTTGAGCGACATCCTGAGACAGGGCGAAATCATCTATCATCTCGCTGCCCAAGCCGGGGTGCGAGCCAGCTGGGGAAAGAGCTTTTCTATCTACACCAGGGACAATATCGAAACCACCCAAAGGCTCTTGGAAATGGCCAAGGATGTCCCTATTAAGAAATTCATATTTGCCTCGTCTTCATCCGTATACGGATACAGTCCTGAGCTTCCTATGTCCGAAACAAGCCTTCTTTTCCCCTATTCACCTTACGGAGTTACAAAGCTTGCCGCTGAAAACCTTTGTTTCCTCTACCATAAAAATTATAGTGTCCCCACCGTATCTCTTCGATTCTTCACTGTTTACGGACCGGGCCAGCGCCCGGATATGGCTTTCCACAAATTCCTCAAATGTGTTCTAGAGGATAGGCCACTTCCTGTTTTTGGAGATGGAAAACAGACGCGGGATTTCACCTATGTCGACGATATCATCGAGGCTAATTTGTCCTGCATTGATAGGGCGAAACCGGGAGAGACATACAATATTGGCGGCGGCAACAGGAAAAAACTTGAAGACATCTTCCCTATTCTGGAAGATATCTGCAAGAAAAAAATCACGATACAATGGGAAAAAAAGCAGAAGGGAGACGTCCCTCATACCCTGGCCAGCATCCAAAAGGCACAGCAAGATCTCGGGTATAATCCCGACACCGACATCAGAGAGGGATTGTCTAATGAATGGGGCTGGATTAAAAAACTTTATTCTCATGAAGGATAGATACGATGCCACTAACCAGAACACGCCATCGCAAAATTAAATATTTCCTGGGTATTCTCTGCCTGACCTTTTTGCTCACCCCAGGATGCGGAAAAAAAGACGCCACACTTTCTCCCGAAATTGCCTCCAACGATGAGCTTCTTTACAACCTCGGAATAGAGGCTATCGAGAAAGATGCCGAGAAGGGGCGGCTCTATCTCAGGCAAGTTATCGATTCTTTTCCCAAAAGTTTTTATGCGCAAAGGGCAAAGTTAGCCATCGCCGACTCCTATTTCAAAAAAAACGACGAGGGAAGCATGATCATTGCCGCCTCGGAGTACAGAGAATTCATCAGCCTTTTTCCTCTCAGTCCCTCTGCCTCCTATGCCCAGTATCAGATAGGAATGACCTACTACAAAAAAGTTTTGAAGCCCGGACGGGATCAGACAAAAACAGAGCAAGCTTTGATTGAATTCAAAAAAGTCATCACCAACTATCCTCTGAGTGACGAGGCGAAACAAGCAGAGGACAAAATTAAGGATTGCGAGGAACGACTGGCAGAGCATGTCCTCAGCATAGGAGAGCTTTACTATAAAAGAAGCGCCTATAAAGCATCCACAGGGCGTTTACTTGAAATCCTCACCGAGTATCCCAATTATTCCGAGATGGATAAAGTCTATTTCATCCTGGGCGATTCCTATTACAAATGGAGGAAAACAGAAGAAAGCATACCCTACTTCAGAAAACTCATAACCGATTATCCTCAGAGCAAATATGCCAAAAAGGCCACTGATAAGCTTGAGGAAATCGAAAAATCAGAAATAGAAAGCCAGAGTTAAGGCTGTATCTACGTTGAATGCGGAGGTTCAAATGAAAAAAAAATGCGTAGGTTTGGGGATTCTGTTCTTGTTTTTCGGAATCACCTGCCTGTCATATGCACAAAGTGAATCTGAAGGTATCCCCGATAAGATGACTTTCGGCGCCGGAGTCGGATTCGAGTATTTTAACAGGACCATAAGCTGGGGTGACGGAGATCTGACATCTCCTCTAAAAACTCTAATGTTCACCTTAAATGCTGACATCGAAGTTATCGACGGCCTCACACTCGGTGCACTTGTGGGCTACGCGTCCTCGAACTACAACTCCCTCATATTTCGAGACCTGCCCATATCTCTGGAGCTTGACGTAGGATCAATGAGTGGGTTTGCCTTGGGCGCAGAGGCCGAATTTGTTCTCTACAGAACCTATGATTTTTCCTTTAACGCCATCGGCCAATTTTTGTATTTTTCGGGAGGAACACGAGAATGGGAGATCCCAGGCCTCAGCGTTGACGGCAAAGCCGAAGGGAAACCAAAATGGTCAAGAGGAATAGTGGGCCTCTCTTTCGAGTACACCGGGTTGGATTACTTTTTTCCCTATGCCTCACTCAGCTACACTCCTCTCTGGGGCAGTTTCGAGATGAATGAATCAATCGACGGACTTACGGGGACTGAAAAAAAAGATATTAAAGGGAAGGGGAAGTTTACGGTGGGATTGGGGGGCCTCTATGAAATCACCGACTCCATAGATTTTAAAGCAGAGGTGGATATCCTTCCCTACAGTGGCGGCGTGGACTTTGGAATTCTCGCCAGAATACGGTATGAATTCTAGCTTGTTAGGAGGGAATGAGGATGAGAAAAAAACTAGCATTGATAGCAGTTGTTATATTCGTATGCCTTGTCTCTATAAGCTTTCAATCGGGAAAGGACGGCCAGAACACCCGGCGAATATCCAATTCAGACCTGCACGATATGCGTTTTGTGACAAAAAATCGTTATAATCAGAACGGACTTGAATTCAGAGCGGATCAAATTCTCGTTAAATTCAAACCTTCCTTACCAGACATTGAAATCGAGAGTATCATCGCCGCTTATCAGACAGATAAAATCAGAAGAATCCCGAAATTGAACATCTATCAGCTCAAAGTTCCTGAAGGTTTTTCAGTGCAAGAAACCGTTCATGCTTACAGCATGAATCCCGATGTGGAATATGCCGAGCCAAATTACATAGCTCATATCACGGATACGCCGAATGATACTCTTTTCAGATATCAGTACGCCCTCAACAACACCGGGCAGTCTATCGGAGTCCCGGGGAGTCCCACAGGCAGGACGAGTGCCGATATCAAGGCTCCACCGGCATGGGAAGAATCAAAGGGCACATCGGAGACGATTATCGCCATTGTGGATACGGGCGTTCAACTCCTCCATCCTGATCTGGCGGATAAAATTGTTTCGGGAGGTCGTGATTTCGTGAACAACGACTTCGATGCCGAGGATGATCACGGCCACGGAACTCACATTGCAGGCATTGCTGCCGCCCAAACAAACAACACTGAAGGCATGGCTGGAGTAGCCTGGAATTGCCTGATTCTTCCTGTTAAAGTACTGGAACCTGCCGGCGATACGGCCACAGGTTTGTTCAGCTGGATTATCGACGGGATTCGATGGGCGGCTGACAACGGGGCCCATGTGATCAACTTGAGCTTGGGAGGGTCAGGAGATTCAGATGGGCTGAGAGAAGCCATAGGCTATGCCGTATCTCAAGGCGTTGTCTGCGTTGCATCCGCGGGAAATGAAGGCGGCCAAGTTTTATACCCTGCGGCTTATGAAAGATGCATCGCTGTTGCGGCGACAAACTACAACGATGAAAGGGTGACCTTCGAGAATTCAGCCGGAGGGGAATGGGAATCCAATTATGGCCCCGAAATCGATGTGGCCGCCCCTGGTGAACGGATTCTGAGCTGCGTCCCCACCTGGTTCTTCGGCCCCGGGTCCTTTCCCTATGGCTACGGATACGGGACATCGGCATCAGCACCCCATGTTGCAGCCCTGGCAGCCCTCATTAAGGATATGAAGCCCTGGTTGAGCGTGGATCAAATCAGGAAAATCATTCAGTACACAGCCGATGATGTGAACAGCAGCAGTAATCCGGGTTATGATGAATATCTGGGTTTCGGACGCATCAACATGGAAAAAGCTCTGGTCCCGATCAAAATAAGCTCTTCATCCAACTGAGGAGCGTGCAATTTTCGTGAAAAACAGGAGATGTTCTCTTTTTCGAGGGCGATATCGCACAAAGCGGTGAGGAGAGCATTACAGGCTCACTCGAACCATATGGGTTGACAATTCATAAAAATGATAAAGTCCTTACGCATCAAAAACCTGGCCACCATCGAAGACCTTGAGCTGGACCTCGAAGAAGGATTTTCCATCATCACCGGTGAGACCGGAGTAGGAAAGTCCATCATTATCGACGGGATCATGCTCATCCTGGGCGAAAAAGGCTCAAAGGATATGATCCGGACAGGGAAAGCGGAAATCTCTGTCGAAGCGGTCTTCAAACAGGAATTGGACAGCATAGCTCGGGCAGACCTCATACCTGAATCCGAGGAGGAGATATGCGTCCATCGGAGGATTTCCGAGAAAAAAACAGGAAAGGGACACCTTAACGGAACATTAGTTCCCATAAAAAAGCTCAAAGAGATCAGTCCCTTTCTGGTCGATATTTATGGCCAGAATGATCATGTATTCCTCCAGCACATCGAGTACCAACTCCAATATCTCGATGCCTATGCTAGCACCATCGAAATCCAACAGGCAGTGGCCGAAGCAGCCCGGGAACTCAAGCGGCTCGCCAGAGAAAAAAACGAGCTCGAGCGCAAGGAAAGAGATCGGGAGCAGAGGCTTGACTTCCTCGATTACCAGATCAACGAGATCGAAAAGGCCCGACTCTCATCAGGGGAAGAAGAAGCTCTCAGGCAGGAAAGAGACATTTTCAAGAACGCCGAAAGGATACGCTCGCTTGTCGAAGAAGCTCATGGTATCGCTGATAATGAAGAGGTATCTCTGTCATCTCTATTATCGCGACTACAGGTAATCTCTTTCGAGCTGTCCCGCTTTGCCGATGAATTCAGAGAAACCTATGATGCGATTAGCCAGTTTGCCATCACCATCAGAGAGTTGTCCGATTTCCTGCTCAAATTCAGAGAGCGACACGCGGATTCTTCTGAAAAGCTGGAAGATATCGAGGCACGCCTGAGTCAAATTGAGGGGCTGAAGAGAAAATACGGGCATTCTATAGAGGAAATCCTCTCCTACCTTAAGAAGGCGAAAATGGAGCAAAGGGAGCTGAGCACGAGTCAGGAAAAGCTCTCTGAAATCGGGGATAAGATCAAGGACAATTTGGCCTTGTACACGAACAAAGCCCAACACCTCTCTCTCCTGAGGAAAAAAAAGGCACAGCAGCTGGAGAAAGAAATTGAAAGAGAGATAGGAAACTTGGGAATGAAAAAGGCTCGATTCAAGATCCGAGTTAAAACGACGCCTCCGGATCAAGATCATCTTCAGAAATTGAGAAACTCGGGCTTAGATGAAGTCGAATTCTTCATCAGCCCGAATCCTGGCGAAGACATAAAGCCGTTGCGACGGATAGCGTCGGGGGGTGAACTTTCACGCATTATGCTTGCACTTAAAACCGTCGGGAAGGATACAGTTCGACTAAAAACCCTGATTTTTGATGAGATCGATTCTGGCATTGGAGGAAAAACAGCCGAGTTTGTCGCCAAGAAACTGAAAAGGCTGGCGCAGGACAATCAAGTCATTTGCATAACCCATCTTCCACAAATTGCGTCATTCGCTTCTCACCACTTTAAGATCGAAAAAAAAGTCGCTGAAAACAGAACATACACGACCGTCAAAAAATTGACATTTCAGGAAAGAATTGAGGAGATCGCACGACTCTCCGCTGGAAGTCACATCTCAGCGGCGACTCTGCAAAACGCCAGGGAAATGCTCGAACGCAATTGCCGATAATAAGGTGAGAAAAGAGACATCAATTCGAGGTGAAAGGACAGACAATGGAAAGAGCCAAACAAGCTGTCGCTACGTTCAAGGAAGGATTCAGCTGCTCACAGGCCGTTCTATCGGCCTTTAGTGAAGCCATGGGCATGGATAGAGATACAGCCCTTAGAATATCTCAACCTTTTGGCGGAGGGATAGCCCACATGGGTGAGACGTGCGGGGCCGTATCGGGAGCTCTCATGGTCATAGGCCTCCAGTACGGAAGGATCAAAGCCGATGATGCCGAGGCAAAAGAGAAAACCTATGACACTGTTCATGAGTTCATTAAGCAATTCAAGGCTCGACACGAATCGATCGTCTGCAGGGAAATTCTAGGGTATGATGTCAGCCGCGAGGATGAGTTTAAACAGGCACAAGAACAGAACCTTTTTGAACGCATCTGCCCTCAGTTAGTCCAGACTGCAGCGGAACTCTGCGAATATCTGCTTCTGCCAGCTAGACAGGCCAAATTTTGCCCGGATAGAACCGAATAAGTCCATCTCACTTGATAAATGGAAGGCCTCAAAGTAAACTTCCCCTTCTGACCGGAAGCATGGTAAAAAAGGAAACAATGAGTCAATCCCTTCAGAACAAAAGCTTCCACATCCATACTTTTGGATGCCAGATGAATGAAAACGATTCTGAACGCATAGCAGGATTACTCATCACCGGGGGCGCAGAACCAGCACCTGAAATCGACGACAGCGATATCATCATCATCAACACCTGTGCTGTAAGACAAAAATCTGAGGAAAAGCTTTTCTCCCTTTTAGGCCGTTTGGCGCGCATTAAGGAAAGGAAATCCCTGATTGTTGGCGTCACGGGATGTGTTTCACAGCTTTACAGGTCTGAGCTATTGGACAAAAACTCTGTGATCGATTTCGTGCTTGGGCCAGACAATTACTGGCAGCTTCAGGATATCTTGGAGCAGATGCCAGGCGAAAAAATTGTTGCAACATCCTGGAGCAACACATGGCATGCGAAGGCTTCGGAAAAGCTTTACAGGAAAAGCACGATCACAGCCTATGTGACGATCATGGAGGGATGCAACAACTTCTGTTCCTACTGCGTCGTCCCTTACACTCGGGGCAGAGAAAAATACCGGCCAGCGCCACATATTATCCAAGAAATCAAAAACTTAGCCAAAGATGGATTCAAGGAAGTCCAGCTTCTCGGTCAGAACGTCAACACCTATAAGGATCCCGATACACACATGAGCTTCGCTGAACTCCTCCGTCAGGCTAACGATATTCAAGGTATTCGATGGATCCGCTTCCTGACCTCACATCCCAAGGACTTTAACGAAAGTATCGCCATAGCGATGAAAGAATGCACCAAAGTCTGTCGCCAGCTTCATCTCCCGGTGCAATCCGGCTCTTCTTCAATCCTTAAACAAATGAATAGAGGATACACAAAGGAACAATATTTGGAGAAGATTGATATGATTCGCGGGCACATGCCTGATATGAGCTTCAGCACGGATATCATTGTCGGATACCCTGATGAAGGTGAACAAGATTTTCTGGAAACCCTTTCCGTGCTTGAAGAGGTCCAATTCACAAACATCTTCTCTTTTCGTTACTCCCCTCGCCCGTTCACTTCTGCGGCAAAGAAGCCTGATTCGGTTCTCCTCGAAACAAAAAGACGAAGGCTCATCGAAGTTCAATCTCTACAGAAAAAAATTCAGATGGAGAGCAACACAAGGCGCATAGGCCACATCATTTGTGTTCTGGTCCTGGGAAGAAGCCGAAAAGATTCGCACATTTTTTCAGGAAGAAACGAAGCGTTTCAAGTTGTCAATTTCCAATCAAAAAAAAACAAGATTGGCCAGTTCGCACAAGTCAAGATAACATCCTGCGGACCCTATTCCCTCCGCGGCATCGCAACATGACCGGTCAACAGAAATGACCATTGATATCTCTCTAACCAAAAAACACCGATGTGGTGTATTGAGCAAGCCTTCGCTCCAGCAGATGTAAATGGATTTGGAGAGTAGCAAAGGCAGGCCTAAACCTAGAGTAGCCGAAATGAGTGGTGGGGTGTACCTGCCAAGATGAGTTTGTGTCTTTGAGAGACGCACAACAGAGTGGGCGGGGCATTTGCCAAACACAGATATGACTTGCCAATCCCCGTCTTTCCTTTGAATTTGATTGAATTGCGCAAGGATTTGTGCTATAAACTTCTAAAATTTTTATTGGAACTGAACATGAACGTATTAGAATTACTCCCGTATTCTTTCATCCTCGGATTGGCCGGGCTTCTTTTTGCTATCGCCCTCTATTTTGTCATTAAAAAGTACCCTAAAGGCACAAAAGTCATGCAGGACATTGCCGAGGCGGTGCATTCGGGGGCCATGGTTTTCCTGCGTAGAGAGTACACATTCATCATGGTTTTTGTCATCGTGCTCTTTTTTGTATTATGGAAACTCTTCTCCATCTCCACGAGCCTCGCCTTTCTTACTGGGGCTTTTTGTTCCATGCTCGCCGGCTTCATCGGGTTAAAAGCATCCACCCGTGCGGCCGTTCGAGTAACGCAATCGGCGATATCCGAGGGCGCAGCCCAGGCCTTGACAGTGGCCTTCCAGGGAGGAGCCGTCATGGGGATATCTGTGGCCGCTTTAGGCGTGGCAGGAATAGGCCTCTTTTACTTCTTCACAAAAGATCCCATCATCATCAACGGCTTCGCTATGGGAGCGAGTTCCGTGGCGCTTTTTGCCCGTGTCGGTGGAGGGATTTACACCAAAAGCGCCGACGTCGGAGCGGACTTGGTGGGTAAAGTCGAGGCAGGCATCCCCGAGGATGACCCTCGCAATCCTGGAGTCATCGCCGATAATGTGGGTGACAATGTCGGTGATACAGCCGGGATGGGAGCCGACCTTTTCGAATCCTATGTCGGGTCTGTCATTGCCTCAATGGCCTTAGGCGCAGTCCTGACACCTGCTCTAAACTACATGTCCCTTCCTCTGCTGCTGATTGTCGTCGGCCTTGTCAGCTCTATTCTAGCTGTCTTCTCCATCAAAATTTTAAAAAACTTCAACCCCCAATCCGCCTTGAGAAATTCGACGTATATCGGCGGCCTCATCTTTCTCATAGGAGCTTATTTCTCAGTCAAGATTCTCCTGACCGATATGGATGTCTTTTACGTCGTGTTGAGCGGAATGATCGCCGGCGTTCTCATCGGCCTGGAAAGCGAATATTTCACGTCCGGTCCTCCAATAAAAACACTGGCTAAAACGGCAGAAACAGGAAGTGCACCCACCATCATCATGGGTATGGCCATCGGTTTTCAGAGCACTATTCTTCCCCTCTTGACAATTGCCGCAGCGATATTCATATCGCACAAACTTGCCGGGCTCTACGGTATTGCCCTCTCAGCAGTGGGGATGCTTTCTACTATCGGAATTGTGATGACGACAGATTCCTATGGCCCGATTGCCGATAATGCAGGCGGTATCGCGGAGATGTCACATGCTGGGCCAGCCATAAGAAAAATCACGGACAAGCTCGATGCTTCGGGAAACACTACGGCCGCCATCGGCAAAGGCTTTGCCATAGGTTCAGCAGCTTTGACAGCCCTGGCTCTTTTTTCCGCCTATCAGAAAACAGCCCAACTCACCACCATTAGTCTCACTGATGTGGAAACTGTCATCGGCATACTGATCGGGGCTCTCATGCCTTTTGCGATTTCCTCTTTCACCCTGAAAGCTGTGGGGAGAGCCGCTGATAAAATGGTGCTCGAAATCAGGAGGCAATTCAAAGAAATTACAGGCTTGATGGAAGGGAAAGCTAAACCCGATTCTGATCGCTGCATACATATCGTGACGAATAGCGCGTTGCTCGAAATGATTCTACCCGGAATCTCAGCCATCATAATGCCTCTGCTTATAGGCTTTCTCATCGGACCAGAAGCCCTGGGGGGATTTTTGGCAGGAGCGACTGCAGCGGGCGTTCTTCTGGCTATCTATATGGCTAACGCAGGCGCAGCCTGGGACAATGCCAAAAAATGGATTGAAGAGGGAAACCTGGGAGGAAAAGGGACGGCAGTGCACGCTGCGGCTGTTATAGGCGATACAGTCGGTGATCCTCTTAAAGATACAACCGGCCCTTCCATGAATATTCTGATAAAATTGATGGCCGTTGTCAGCCTGGTTTTTGCACCACTTATTTTGTAATCAGGCCATTATTGAACTTATTCCCTTTTTCAGTTATAATTCACGCCTCTCTATAAACCTCGGTTTATGTATTACATCAGGCTGAAAAGATGAAGGTAAACGTCTGGAACACAATTCTCCAACTCAGCAAGGAGAGAGGTTTGGAGACCGAAGTCATCGTCAAGGCCATTGAAGAGTCTCTGAAAGTCGCCTCATCCAAACACTTCACCCACAACGAAAAAATAAACGTCGTGTTCAAGCCTGAAAAAGGAGATATCCGGGTTTTTTCAAAAAAGCAAATCGTCAAACAGCCGGCAGACTTAGCTACAGAGATTTCTTTAGAGCAGGCCAAAGCAATCGACCCTAAAGTGAAAATCGGTGACACGATAGAAATTGATCTTCCCTCTGAAACACTGGGCCGCATTGCTGCCCAAGCTGCCAAACAGGTTATCTTCCAAAAGGTTCGGGATGCAGAACAGGAGAAAGTCTATAAATTGTACGCACCGCGACTGGGAGAGATAGTCACAGCTGTCCTCAGGCGATTCGAAGCCAATAACAACATGATTCTTGAACTTGACAAAACAGAAATCCTGTTTCCGTACAAAGAGAAGCTGCCCGATGAGGGATTTCGAAGAGGCGATCGAGTCAAGGTCGTGATCAAACAAGTTTTTCAGGATACAAAAGGTCCCCAGGTCATCGTTTCCAGGGCGGATTCGAGATTTCTTGCCAGACTACTGGAAATGGAGATACCGGAAATTTCCAACGGAAATATCGAGATTAAACACATTGTTCGTCAGCCAGGCGAGAGAGCCAAAGTGGCTGTTGTGTCCAAAGAGAAGGATATCGATCCCATAGGAGCCTGCATCGGTGTCAAAGGAAACAGAATCCTGGCCATAAGCAGTGAGCTCCAGGGAGAAAAAATTGACGTCATCGAGTGGTCCGAGAATCCGATTTCCTATGCCAAGGCAGCCTTAAGCCCGGCCAAGGCAGATAAAGTCTTCATCCTGAATAAAAGAGAGCAGATTTTACAGGCTTTGGTGCCACGAGATCAGCTCTCTCTAGCTATTGGAAAAAAGGGGATCAATGTAAGACTCGCATCTCGACTCGTAGGATGGAAGATCGAAATCAAAAGCGATTAGGACTATTCATTACGCTTACGGAGTAATAAAAAACCATGAATGCCGAAACAAAGAAAACGCCAACAAAGGATCAAAAAAAGAGCACAAAAAGCAAGCCTGACAAAATTCTCGTTCGAGAAGGGATGAGCATCAAAGAACTCTCCCTGAAAATCGGAGTCAAAGCCAAAAGCCTCATTGATAAACTTTCAGAAAAGGGACTCTCTGTGAGCGTAAAAGATGACTTGACCGAGAACCTGATTAAGGCGATATCCGGGTTGCTGAAAACAGAACTGGAAGTCATTACACTGGAGGAGGGCATCCGCATGGTTGCGGAAGAGAACCCAAAAGACTTGGTGCCCCGGCCCCCTGTAGTTACCATGATGGGACATGTGGACCATGGCAAAACAACGCTGCTGGATGCTATTCGAGAGTCCAAACTGGTTTCGAAAGAATCCGGGGGTATTACACAACATATCGGTGCTTACCAAATCATGTACAAAAACCGAAAAATCACCTTTGTGGACACGCCCGGTCATGAGGCGTTCACCCAGCTAAGAGCCCGGGGGGCCAAGGTGACCGATATAGTGGTTCTGGTAGTTGCCGCTGATGATGGCGTCATGCCGCAGACAAGAGAAGCGATAAGCCATGCGAGGGCGGCTGATGTCCCTATTGTTGTCGCCATCAACAAAATCGACAAGGCGGAAGCGGACCTGGACAAAACGAAACAACAGTTGTCGAAAGAAGGACTTTTAATTGAGGAGTGGGGCGGAGATATAATCAGCGTCGATCTTTCGGCCAAAGAGAAACACAATATCGATGAGCTGCTTGAAATGATTCTTCTTCTCAGCGATGTCATCGAAATCAAAGGAAATCCCAAGGTGCCCGCCCAGGGAGTTATCCTCGAGGCAAGGCTGGATGCACAAAAAGGTCCGGTCGGCACTGTCATCATTCAGCACGGAATCCTGAGCCAGGGAGAGGCTTTTGTCTCTGGGATGAATTATGGAAAGGCTAAAGCCTTGTTCGATGAAAACGGTAAAACACTCAAAAGGGCTGATCTCTCGATGCCTGTCGAAATATTGGGATTTATCGAAGTCCCTACAGCCGGCGAATACTTTCAAGTTGTGCCAGATCTGGAGAGTGCAAAAAAAATGGTGCATTATCGAATGTCCCAAATAAAGAAGGAAGAGCCCGCCCGGCCAGAGCATCTCACCCTTGATCAGCTTTTTAAAAAGATAGAGGAGGGCGATGTCAAGGAGCTTTCTTTGGTGATCAAGGGAGACGTTCACGGTTCTGTCGAGGTGTTGAACGACACAATCCCCAATTTAAGCACTGACCAGGTTAAAATTAAAATCATACATTCCGGCATCGGAAACATATCTGAGTCAGATGTCCTTCTCGCTTCAGCCTCTGATGCCATCATCATCGGATACAACATAAAGCCAAGCCAGCCAATTTTGAATATGGCGCGGGATGAGAATGTGGAAATTCGCCATTACAATGTCATTTACCACTTGACGGATGATATCAAAAAAGCCATGACCGGCCTCTTGGAACCCATCATAAAGGAGACGTACCTCGGTAGAGCACTCATCAAAAGAATCTTTCATATTCCGCGTTTGGGAGCCATAGCCGGCTGTCTCGTTACAGATGGAAAAATAACCCGAAACGCGAACATAAAGATCCTCCGTAACAACAAGGTAATTCACGCTGGCCGAATATCCTCACTCAAGCACCTTAAGAACAATGTGACTGAAGTCACAAAGGATTATGAGTGTGGAATCGGCATTGAAAAATTCAAAGATATTCAAGAGGGCGATACTATCGAAGCTTACATAACTGAAAAAGTAAGGCCCGAATAACCTAAATCTTGGGTTGTTTGAGATGATTATCGGTTATCTTTCTTTAGAAATTTACCTCCCCTACTCGCACTCCTTAAAAGAGAAACGAAAAACGCTTTCCGCTATTAAAGACCGTCTAAAGAAAAAATACAATGTGGCCTTGGCGGAACTCGATTACCAGGATAAATGGCAGAGATCAAAAATCGGCGTTGTCACGTTGAATAACCAGAAGTTGGTGATTGAAAGGCTGTTCCAGAGGATTCTTGATGAAGCGGAGAGTCTGATCGATGGGGAAATCATCCAAACTGAGATTCATTTCTTTTAACTGCGGAAATTTCTAAAAACTCCAATCAACTCGCTCCGCAAGGATTCACGTCCTCCTTATCTGAGTCTTTGTCCTAAGGGGTCATAAAGAACCGAGCCAGAATAAACAATAGGCCATTTTGTCTTATCAAGGGAGGAAAACCTGGATTTGGATTTTTCATCAATCATAGAAATGAATTGAAGAGCGCAACAAATTGGAGTAATAATAAGTATTCATCCCAAATTGACAAGAGAGAAATCTCATGAATGAGAGTCGTCGGCAAAAAAAAGTGGCCAGTCTACTGAAGGGGGTTCTCAGTCAGCATCTCCTCGAGAGTATCCAAGATTCTTCCGCTGGGCTTATTTCGGTTACGGATATACACATGACTAAGGATTTGAAGATCGCACATGTGTACTTGAGCATTTTCGGCACCGAGCAAAAGGACCAGATCCTGGATAAGATCAACAAAAAAGCTGGATATTTCAGAAAAATTATTGCCTCCAAAACAAATTTAAAGTATAATCCGAAACTTATTTTTACATATGATCCTCTGATCGAGTACGAAAACAAGCTGGATCAGCTCATTGACAAGATCAAAAATGACGGCAAAAGCGATTGATCAGATTGCTCAAAAGTTTCTAAAAAGCCAGAGAATTGTCATCACTTCACACCTCAGACCCGACGGGGATTCCATCTGCACAGGATTGGCTCTTTACCTCATGGGAAAAGCGCTGGGAAAAGATGTCGCGGTCATCAACAAAGACAGAACCCCGGCTCCCTTTAATCACATACCTGATGTCGAACTCATAAAAATCGGGCTGATTCCCCCTGATAGCTTTGACGTGGTCATTCTCCTCGAATGCGCCAACATATCCCGCTCAGGGCAGGTTAACCTCGATGAATATTTCAAAATCAACATTGACCATCACCATTCCAATGATTATTACGGGGATATCAATTGGGTAGACCCGGACGCTGCGGCTGTGGCATGTTTGGCCTATAAGCTGGCAGTCAAGCTGGGTGTTGATATCACACCTCAGATGGCCACACATCTCTACTGCGCGATAGTCTCGGATACGGGATCCTTTCAGTTTTCCAACACCAAAGCACAGTCGTTCGAAGTGTCCTACAAACTGATAAAGAGGGGGGCTAGCCCCATCAAAGTGTCAGAGCTCTTGTTCAACAATAACTCTCCAGAAAAAATTAAGCTTCTGGGCCAGGTGTTGTCAACGTTACAGATGAACGAGTGTGGAAATATCGCCATCATTACCATGTTCAAGAAAGACCTGGAAAGTCTGAATCTCAAAGAAATTGATACAGAAGATATCACAACTCTTGCCCGCTCCATAAAGGGTGTCGATATTGTTCTCTTCTTCAAAGAGGTGGATAAAGATACCTTCCGTATTAGCTTGAGGTCCAAAGGAGAGGCCAACTCCGCCATGGTGGCCGAGCATTTCGGGGGCGGAGGGCACTTGCATGCAGCCGGATTTACGGTGAGGGGCAAGTATGAAAAACTTCTTGAGGAAATCCCCAAATCTGTGAATAGACTTCTGCCGCAGATTAAATAGGTGTTGCTGCAGGAAACGGAAAAATCCACAGGAGGACCGATTCCAGAAGGGCCCAAGCTAAGTGAAATTATGACCGCTAGAGATGGGATTCTGCTTGTCCACAAGCCACTTCACCTCACCTCGCACGACGTTGTCGACAGTATAAGAGAACTGCTGAAAACCAAAAAGGTTGGGCATTTCGGCACCCTCGATCCGCTGGCTACGGGCCTGCTGCTTATCGCCGTAGGAAAAGCGACACGCCTTTTTCCTTTCTTTTCAAAACACGATAAGACCTATCGGGGCCGAATCAGATTGGGTTTTTCAACCGACACCTTTGATACCGAGGGAAAGCCCATGTCATCTGAATCAAAGTCATATCCCGATCAAATAAAACTAGAGCAGGCAATGCGTTCCTTTCTGGGAAAAATTGATCAGATTCCGCCTCCTTATTCGGCTAAAAAACACAGGGGGCGACCTATGTATGCCTACGCTAGACAAAACAAACAGATAAAAACACAGCCGATCAGGGTCGTGATTCATTCCTTCCAGCTGCTTGCCTACGAGCCCCCTCATATAGATGTGGACGTTCACTGCTCATCTGGAACCTACATCCGGTCCCTGGCTCACGACCTGGGTCAGGCTCTGGGGTGCGGTGCCCATCTTGCTCGCCTGGAAAGAACAGCAATCGGATCTTTCTCTATCGATAAGAGCTATCGTCTAGAGGACTTGAAGACCCTGGTTCAAAAAAACAATTATGAAGCGTTCCTCATTCCTCTGGAAAGCCTTCTACCGGAGATGAGTAAAATCATCCTTAAAGAATCCGGACAAATCCTGGCTCAAAACGGAAACATGATATTCGCCGAAAACATCCAAAAAGCCGTCCCTCCCGACAAGTTCTCTTCCTATGCACAATCCGAAGATCAAACATACCGTCTTTTCAGCCCTGAAGGAAGTCTAATCGCCTTTGCCAGAAAAGATCCGGACGGCAATGGGCTGCATCCCTTTTTAGTCATTGACACTGTAGTTTCGGATAAGTAAAGTAGGGGCAATATGAAAGTCAGAGAAACATTTGCCTCCCGGTGGGGAATCGTCTTTGCTGGTTTAGGTATGGCTGTGGGCACGGGTAATATCTGGCGCTTTCCAAGGATTGTCTCCCAACATGGCGGAGGCGCCTTTATCATCGCCTGGCTCATATTTCTCTTCCTCTGGTCGATTCCTATTCTGACCATCGAACTCTCCTTTGGCAAAAAAACCCGCCTGGGCGTTATCGGTGCTTTCAACAAAATTGGCGGCAAAAAGCTCACCTGGATGGGCAGTACTGTAGCCTTTATCGGTGCCGCTATAATGTTCTATTACTCTGTGGTGACGGGCTGGTGTATCAAGTATTTTTTCGCGACTATCTTCCAAAAGGTAATCGAAAAGGACTCTATCCTGTTCTGGCGAGCATTCACATCCAGCTGGCAACCTGTGCTCTTCCACGGCACAGCCATTTGTATCGGTGTGCTTATCATCTATGCCGGTGTCGTCAAGGGAATCGAACGAGCCAACAAATTCCTCATTCCATCTCTTTTTTTGTTGCTCATCGTCGCCTCCATCCGGGCTATGACTCTTCCCAATGCACTCCATGGCCTGAACTATATCTTTGCGCCCAATCTTTCTCAATTTGCCGATTATAAAATGTGGCTGAATGCCCTGACTCAATCAGCATGGTCTACGGGCGCAGCATGGGGACTGCTTCTCACTTACGCGGTCTATTCTCACAAAAAGGAGCATCCCTTCCTTACATCCACCACCATAGGCTTCGGGGACTACATCGCATCACTCCTTGCAGCATGTGCTGTCATTCCCACTGTTTTTTCAGTCTTTTCCACACAGGAGGCTCCCCAACAGAAGGTCATGGAAGTGATGCAGGCTGACAACCAAGGTCTGACATTCATTTGGATTCCAAAATTGTTCGGCAATATCCCTGGTGGGACGTTTTTCCTGGCCCTCTTTTTCCTGGCTCTCACCTTTGCCGCTTTTTCTTCCTTGATAGCCATGCTTGAACTTGTAACCCGCATCTTTATGGATGCCGGTATTCAGCGGAAAAAAGCAGTCATTTGGGTAGGTCTCATAGGGTTCGTCATGGGCCTCCCCTCCGCAATCAGCCTGGGTTTCTTCAACAACCAGGACTGGGTCTGGGGACTAGGGTTGGTTTTGAGTGGAGCTCTTTTCACTTTCGTTGTCATTAATTTTGGGCCAAAGAGATTTCGTAAAGAAGTCATATCCATGCCCGAAGAAGGCATAAAAGTCGGCCGATGGTTCGAGATTGTGGTCTGGGTCTTTCTCCCTCTCCAATTTCTGGCCACAATCATCTGGTGGTTCTGGCAAAGCTATTCAGCAGACCCTCAGAACTGGCTTAAAATAAACGCCTCTTCATCGGTAGGGACGGTTCTCTTTCAATGGGGCGTCGCTATCATTGTGTTTATTCTGTTGAATAAAACTATTACCAAACGTTTAGGTCAAGAGATTAATGACACTTGAAACATTTCTTTTCATGATCTTTGTTTTTGCTGTCTGTATCGGGGGCTTTGTCTATTCTATCTATCGCTCCTCCAAAACCAGGTGAGGCCTGCGGTAAACGATAGCAATGTCCGCACAGCCCATTTCGTCGAGCAGGTCGAACAAAAAGGAAAAGGATATTCAAGTCTTGAATTTTGACCTGAGGTATTGTATTTTAAGGGGGACATGAGGTTAAGTAAAATTCAGATTGAACACATGGCATTCATCATTGTGAGGAATCTGCTCAAAGATAAAAAAATTATCGTCGAAAGCAAAAACGACCTCATTGCAGGCATCACAAGCCTCATTACAGATGAATTCCAGAAAGAGGATCAACTTGATCAAGAAGTCAGGGAAATTCTCAACAAACACATGGAAAAAATCCGGAAGGAAAACATTGAGTACCAGACCATGTTCCGTATGATCAAGACCAAACTCGCCAAGGAAAGGGAGATAGTGCTGTGAGTATCCGTCTCTCCCGCGAAAAAATAAATTTTTTGGCACGACAGATTCTCAATTTGATGTTCGATAACGATGACATCGAATTTCTCGATGAGTCCAATGAGATTCGCTTAACTGTGGTCAAAAGCATTGAAGAAGAGATGAAGCTCTACGACATGATAGACAAAAAAGCCGTCGAAAAAATTGAATCTCAAAAAAAGGCCATCAAGGAAGGCAGCCGAGAATGGGAGATTTTATACCGCAAGTATTACAATGATGAAATCGCCAAGCTGAGCAAGTTCTTCTGATCAACCTCCTTCATTTTTCCGTTTATGCTCTCTATCCCTCGTTTTAGAGACATCTTTAGTATCGGTATTGGACATCAAATGCTCATTCTGAGGATGAACCAAATTGGATTAGAAATCAGGAGATGTGACCTTTGTGTCTAAGGTAAGTGGCGAGGGCGTCTTTCCAGTTGGAAAAAGGGCTCAATCCAATTCTTTTAGCCCGCTTATTTTCTAAGACAGAAAATGCGGGCCTTCTCGCTTTGGCGCCATAAGTCGCCGAATCGACACTCTTGATACTGACCGGCAGGTTCATCAGTGAAAAAATGGCCTGTGCGAATTCGTGCCAAGTGCATTTCCCTTCGTTCGTCAGATGATACAAGCCGAACTGTTCGGTTTGGATAAGTTCTCGAATTTTGTGCGCCAGCTCCGAGGTGGATGTGGGCGTCACCCATTGATCATTCACGACGCTGATAGCCTTCCCCCGTCTCTTCAATTCGAGGACAGTATCGACAAAATTAGTTCCTTTTCCCCAGCATCCCGCCACACCATACAGGCCGCAAGTCCGAATGAGATAGTATCTCTCGAGAGTGTTTCGAACAAAGCACTCTCCGGCCATTTTGGAGACGGCATAGGCATTCAGAGGATTCGGCACGTCGTCCTCCACATAAGGACTGCCCTTCTTCCCGTCAAAGACATAGTCAGTGCTGAAATGGACCAAAACCGCATTCAACTTTTTGCAGGTCAAAGCTAGCTCTCTGACAGCTACGGCGTTTACGGCAAAAGCTCTCTGGGGATTGTCCTCACACTCATCGACTTTATGGTAAGCGGCCGTGTTGATGACGATATCAGGAGAAAGAGCGGCAAGAACTGCGTTCATCTCAAGAACCTCGGTTATGTCAAATTCAGGATAATAGAGGGGAGCCAGATCCAAATCTTTTAGAGTTTTGAGCAGATCCGAACCCAATTGTCCATCGGCCCCGATGAGCGCAATTTTCATCTAAATCCTCATAATCGTAAAAAAAAAGGCCAGGGCATCGCCCTGGCCTTGGATATCCGATTCAACTTTGACTTAAAAGAGAAATCTGAATCCCAGCACGAGCTTGTGATTTTTGGAGTAGGAACGACCTTCACCTAGAGGGAAATGGGTGGCGAAGAAGATGGAACCCCTCGAGGACCAATTGTTGAAAACATCGATACCGATATTGGCCAGCAGGAAGGTATCGCCATCTCTTTCTTCCTTGACCTTGGACGCATAGCCGGCTCCTGCTCCGATATAGAAATTCTGAATGTGGTAGTTGAGGATGAAATTGCCCAGGAAGAAGGATTTCCACTGATCATTGTTGAATATGGAGAAAGCGCCTCCGCCTTCAACCACGATACTGAACTTGTCGGGGACAATAAAGTAATTGATACCTATCCGGGCACCCATGTAATTCCCATGGCTTCCCTTGGCCAGGACTGGTTCGACATCAGCCAATCCAAAAAACCTTTTCTGAGTGACCTCCAGTTCGAGCGTGCAGGGTTCGGACATGGCACCGAAATCATCGGTAACGACCAAAGTTATGGTGTAGATCCCGGGCTGTTCGAAAATATTCTCCCATGAGAATGGAGCATCTGTGTCGATGAAGCTATCCACCACATTACCCTCGGCATCCACAATCTTAAAATCTGCTTTAGCGATCTGACCGTCAGGGTCAGAGGAGCCCTCGGCATCGATAGTGATTGGCTTGCCCACGAAATTCAAGCATGGTTGGCAGGATGTGTAGAGTTTGCAAGTTGGAGGAGCATTGATATAGGTTTTAGCCTCACAGGTGTTTGTGGAGGCTTTGTTGTCAACGTTCAAAGCCTTTCCTTTGAAGACATACTCCCCCGGCTTGTCAAATTTAGTCTGCCACTTGGGCGAATCCGGGGTTAAGCTCTTGCTGGCCACTTTGTTCCCCTCTCCGTCAAACACCTCCACTTCCATGGATTTGGCATGCTGAGAACCGCTCATATCGACAGATATGGGATCGTTGATGTTGGCCTTCGCAGGGCTAACCTTTATGTCGCACACAGCGTCTGGAATGATCTCTTCCACTCTGACTAGGGCAACGTTACCGCAGGGTTTTGGGATCATGAATGTATAATGCTTGAAATTCTTTTCGACTTTGAAGACGAAAGCAGGAAGCGGGTTCTTTCCCGCCCACTCGAGATCCTGGACCAACTTGACTCTGCCTCGGGAGCGGAAGAGCATCCACATGAACTTTTGACCAATCGGCAGTTCAGCTTCCTCAAAAGTTGCTGTTTTGATTTGATCCAGAAAAGGGAGAAAAACATCGCCATAGCCAGCTAAATCAAAGCCGTATTTGATGTCTCCTGCATACTTTTCAACGAGTATTTTCATCACTTCACTGGTCGGAACTTCACCTTTTATTCTGACCAGAGTGTATCGGCCAATTTCCTTGAGCTTTTTCGTTTCGGCGAGTGACGTCAACGTAAAAAGAATGAGAATCCCGATTACCAACACTGTAAATTTTTTGGATTTCATTCGGCCTCCTTTTCTTACATTAATTTGTTAATCAACGTATCTTTTTATTATGTATATAATTACAGTGAATTGAGCCCCTTTGTCAAGGAAAAAAACCTCTATTTCAAATCCAAATACTCAGAATCGAATTGTTGTCCAGGAACTTCCTCTTTTTGGACACCCAATTTTGAAAGCGTGTTCATGAAATTCAAGGTTCTCCCTGATACAATATCCTACAAAGAACTGCAGTGCAAGAAATTTTTGGCGATTCGGCAAATTAATCCCGAATCGCGTGGCGGAGATTCAAGAGCTTGAGCAAAAAGATTTGACCGATCATGCTGTTTCGCAACGTTATTCTTGAGGTAGGTTCTGGCATGAGTGATGGCCATCTCTGGGTGACTTTGAATTCCCCAGATGGGTTTACCCCTCAATTGGAAAGCATGATTGGGACAGTCTTTTGTTGAAGCGAACACGTCAAAGCGGTGGTCTAAGCCGGTGACTTCGTCAAAATGGCTGTTGAAAACAAAAGCCTGGTTCATCTCCCCTATAAGATAGTTCGTCCTCTCTATAAGAAGAGGGTACCACCCGACCTCAGGTTTGACTGATTTTCTGACATAAGATGGACCCGCGAAAATAACCGCAAGGAGCTGATGGCCCCAGCAACTTCCTAAAACAGGAATATTTCGTTCTGCCGCCTCTTGGATAATCTCAATTTCCTCCTCGACCCATTTTTCTCGATCTAAGATAGATGCTTCCGAACCGGTCAAGAGCAAGTGGCTGTAATGCCCTTGGCTAAAATCTGGAAAATGGTGTTCTTTAGCCCGGAATGAGTCCCATTTGGCATCCAAATAATCCCTCCAGTGCTTCACTGGCGTGTAGACAGATGAGTCGATGGAATTATCGATAATGGCCACTCTGATTTTCTGCCCCATGTCAAATCATTCCTAATTCTTTGTTTTTAAACAAATTATAAAGATAAAAAGAAAAAAGGCAAGGTTTTTTAATCCGGGCATAGAAATCCAGTGCAAACAAAAGATGAATTTTGGTATAATGCAAATTCACAAGGGAGGAGATAAAGTGCCTGACGTAAAAATGGAGACAGAACTTCGTGTTATTACACCCAATGAACCTGGAATTTTAGGTCGCGTTCTGGGGACCCTGGCCAATTCGGGAGTCAACCTCAAAGCCCTCCATGCCCGTGCCGACGAATCAAGAGGGATTTTTTTGATTCTCACTTCTGATAACACAAAAGCGGAGAAATGCCTTAAAGCACTGGGATATGAGGTTAGCGCCAGCAGTGTGGTCACTGTAGCCATAGAAGATCGTGTTGGGGCGGGAGCAGAAATCGGAGCGCTCCTTGGCACTGCCGTCATTGATATCGATTACTGCTACGGATCTTCAGCGGGAATGGGCAAAGCCCTCTTGGTCTTCAGCACCAGTGATAACACCAAAGCCTTTGATACCCTTCGGTAAATCATCATAGCTAAGAACAAGCAAGCTTATAGACCCAGGAAGAGGATGTCCTGCTGGGAGAAACAGCATTCTCGCCCCTTTCTATTTCCGGACATACCCCAAACTGAAAAAGATATTTTTCCTGAAGATGTTCTTATCTGGAGCGGGCGATTTCCAGCCCTTGACACACCAAAACATCCGGTCTCTTTTTTTTCACTGAATGGACTCGACTGCAAGGCCTCAATCGTCCTATTGCCATTGCTCGCTTCTGCAGGGCTGATTGTGCCCAAAATCATTTGGCCTTCCCAAGCTGAGGGAAATTCGCTCCAAAACAATCTATATGCAATTCCCGGAATGAAACTCACGCTTACTCCTGACGAGATGCGCTCTACCCTCCAATCTTCAGGTGGACTTTTCACCTCTGCTCCAGAATCTTTGAGGACTCATCACGACAGAATCTCTTCTTCAGTGAAATCGGAATGGCAGCTTTTTTCTCTAATTTCTCTGCTGACCTTGAATAGCCTCGATGCCAAAAGTGTTGTATACGACATCAAAATTAACGATTCACTGTCCTGCTTTGATATCAAGAGTGCTCGCGATTCCGTCCTTGCTCTGAAGGAATATTCCGAGCGGTTGGGAATCAAGGCCTCTTATTTCTTGAGCTATATGCACCAACCTTTAGGCCAAGCTCTCGGACCAGTCCTGGAACTCATCGAAACGCTTGAAATCCTCAAAGGGAGAGGTCCCCATGATATCAAAAAATTAGTCCTAGAACTGGGAGCAGAAATCCTCGTTCTTGCCAACAAGGCAGCCAGCCGAATAGAAGCCAAATCCACCCTGAAGGACCTGATTCTTAGAGGTGATCCCTTGAACAAGATCGAAGAAATCATTAAGGCCCAGGGCGGGAATGCGAAAATTGTGAATGATTATTCAGCGCTTCCCCAAGCTGATCAGAGAATTCCAGTTCGCTCATCCAAAACAGGATTTGTGGCACGCGTTAAAATATCGCGCTTGATTATCCTTAAGGAGAGGTTGATGCGAATTCACCCCGGGGCCGGCTTGGTATTTCAGAGGAATATCGGAGATCCTGTTAAGAAAGGTGACATTCTGGTCGAACTCTATTTTCCAGTGCCGCGTTGTCCGGCCAGACTCCAGGAAGAAATCCGCAACGTAATTCTTGTGGCTGATCGTCCACCTGCTTTTTTCCCCTTCATCGCGGAAAAGATCAGAGAGAACTTTTGATTTTGACTTTTTTTGTATACAATTGGCCTAGATTTGCCATTGTATGAGCTACCCGGCCAAGATCATTCACGTCCTGAGAGGAGGGCTGGATTGATGACAGAGACAGGATCAAGGGAAAACTCGAGTTAAAAGCAGAATGGAAAACAAGAGAATTGTTGTCGTAACCTCGGACGTCCCCTTCGTTGAAGGCGGACATCTGACGATTGCCCGGAGCACGGTCAAGGCTCTCAACAACTACGGCTACCAGGCAGATCTTGTCCTTACCCCCCAAAACCGCTTCGGGAGGCAAATCAGAGCATACATCGCCAATCGTTATCATGACGTCGAGGAGGACGGATTGGGACGAAAGATTCACCAGATTATTTCCTTTCGTTTTCCAAGCTATGCCGTCCGCCACCCCCAGCATGTCTGTTGGCTTAACCATCGAATGCGAGAATACTATGATCTTTGGGATCATCTGGCATCGCAGCTCGGACCCAAAGGAAAGATCAAAGAAGGATTACGCAGGACGGTTATCAGGGCTATCGACACCCACCTTCTCAAGCACAACGTGACAAAACTCTACGCCCAATCACAGACAATCCAGGAGAGGCTGCAAAAGTGGGGTAACATACCTTCCGAAGTGCTTTACCCTCCTCCGCCTCAGAGGGCTTATCACACGGATGGCTATGAAAATTTCATCTTCACAGTCTCACGCCTTCAATGGCTGAAAAGGGTGGATCTCCTTATCGACTCATTCCAGTATGTAAAAAACAAAGATCTTAAGGCTGTGATAATCGGCGACGGCCCCGAAAAAGAGACTCTGATCGAAAAAATCAAGAGATTTGGCTTGGAAGACAGAATCATGCTCATCGGCATGTCGGATGAGGCAACGGTCCTTTCTCACTATGCTCGATGCCGAGCCGTTTTTTTCGCTCCACTCCGTGAGGACTATGGTTTTGTGACGGGTGAGGCCTTTGCCAGCAAAAAAGCCGTTATCACGACCGAGGACAGCGGAGGCCCAGCCGAGATCCTGAAATTGTGCCAAGCAGGATACGTTCTTCCCCCGAATCCGGAGAACATCGCAGATAAACTGGACCACATCGCAGAGGACGAAAACCTTGCCGTTAAAATGGGTACCAGCGGTTTTGAGTTCATCTCAAAACTCACCTGGGAAGACACTGTCAAAAAGCTCATCATAGTCTAATTTATCATATTCATATGCACAATGATTCGCCCGAAGAATTTGGGATAGAATTTCGAATTCTCTTGTGATAGACTGCAATAAATTTTAATCAGGAAAAGGACGGTCCTATGGCAGAAAAAATACCCTATGTACCGGATGATACCCCTTATAAAGACATAACCGTGAAAGCCGTCATTCTGGGGGCAATATTTGGCGTCATTTTTGGCTCGGCCAATGCCTATCTCGGATTACGATCTGGCCTAACCATTTCCACCGCCATCCCTCTCGCCGTCATTTCAGTGGCTGTCCTTCGCGTGCTAACGCCGTTGCTGGGCAAAAGCACTATACTTGACGCAAACATCGCTCAGACTACGGGTTCAGCCAGTTCCTCCCTAGCTTCGGGAATCATCTTTACCATCCCTGCCCTGTTTCTTTGGGGATTCAGTCCGAGCATATTTAAAATTGGCACACTGGCTCTGTTCGGCGGGATGCTTGGGGTGCTTTTCATGATTCCTCTCCGGAAAGCCCTCATCGTCAAGGAACACGGTGTGCTCCCTTACCCGGAGGGCACGGCTGCCGCCCAAGTCCTGATCTCAGCTGAAGCCGGAGGGGCCAAAGCCAAGAATGTTTTTCTCGGATTGGGAATCGGAGCTGTTTTTAAACTGCTGCAACGCTTCCTCCAACTCTGGCCGGAAACGGTCCATGCCAAGCTTCCCATTCTCAAGAAAGCGAAATTGGGCGGAGACCTCTCGCCTGCACTCCTTGGCGTAGGCTACATTTTAGGACCACGAATCGGGGGGATCATGGTCGCCGGAGGAATTCTGTCCTGGTTGGGACTCATTCCTCTTATTGCCTATTTTGGCGAAAACATAAACATCCCGCTTTTTCCCGAAAGGGATCTCCCCATCGCCCAAATGACGGCTGAGCAAATTTGGGATAAATACATTCGCGTGATAGGAGCGGGAGCCGTGGCCGTGGCCGGAATTATCACCATCTTCAAATCGCTGCCGACGATGTACAACTCCCTCAAAATGGGCATTAAGGACATCAGCTTGAGCAAGAAGGGGACACAGATTCAAAAGAGAAGGACGGACAGGGACCTTCCGATTACTGTGCTTGGGTTGGGCATTCTCATCATCGTCGTCCTGATCATTCTCTCCCCTCAGGTAGTAGGGATAAATGCGGCCATTTTCGTGCGCGCCATTGCCGCCGTGTGCATCATACTTTTTGTGTTCCTTTTCGTGACTGTCTCATCTCGCATCGTCGGGATGGTCGGTGTGTCCTCCAACCCGACCTCTGGGATGACCATCGTGACACTTCTCGGCACCAGTCTAATTTTTGTCCTTTTGGGTTGGACCGATATCACAGGTCAAGTCACAGCCTTGACAGTAGGCACCGTCGTCTGTGTCGGCGCCTCTATAGCGGGCGATATATCACAAGACCTCAAGGCGGGCTATATCATTGGAGCAACCCCAAAAAGGCAGCAGGCAACCGAGTTGCTCGGCGTGCTGACCTCGGCCTTTGCCGTCGCGGCTGCCGTATGGCTTCTCGGAGAATCCTTCACCTTTGGATCCCAAACCCTTGCCGCTCCTCAGGCTGTGTTGATGAAAACAGTCGTCGAAGGCGTTCTCGGCGGAGACCTTCCCTGGGGGCTTGTCCTCATCGGAGGATCCTTTGCCATTGTGGCCGAGCTTCTCAGGGTCCCATCCCTGCCCCTAGCGGTCGGTATTTACCTTCCCCTGTCCACCATGACACCCATATATATCGGCGGAGTTATACGCCACTTTGTTGAGAAAGGCGCTGCTGATGACCTAGAGCGACAGGCAAGTCGAAAAGAAAAGGGCATTCTGCTCGGCTCTGGATTCATTGCCGGTGAAGGAATTGCCATGGTCTTGGTTGCCGCCTACACCTATATTGCCAAAGAACAACCTGAAGGGATTGGCTTGATATGGCCCGGACACCTGGGGGATTTCATATCCCTAGCCATGTTTACCGGCCTTGTTCTTTACCTGATCTACAAGAGCAGAAAGTAAAGTTTGGAAATATGGCCGTGTTTATCTTTACATATCTTATGTGATTACTGTATTCTTGGAATGGTGATAAATCCTGAAATGAATGAAAGGACCCTATCATGAACACCCTAATCATCGCCTTTGTTCTTCTCCTCTGGCTATTCTTGGGATACAAGATTTATGGGAGATTTTTGGAAAAGAAAGTCATCCAGGCGGATAAAAACAGGATTACGCCGGCCCAAGAATTGAACGACGGCATCGACTACTCCCCTGCCAAGAAGACTATTCTTTTCGGCCACCATTTTTCCTCAATTGCTGGAGCCGGGCCGATTATCGGACCGCTTTTGGGCACTCTTTATTTTGGCTGGCTGGGTGCCCTCTTATGGGTGGCTTTAGGCAGTGTTTTCCTTGGGGCTGTTCACGATTACACGTCGCTCATGACTTCGGTTCAGAACAAGGGGAGGTCTCTAGCAGACATATCCGAAAAAACCCTGGGAAAACGCACAAAGATCATTTTTTCACTCTTCCTATGGTTTACCTTGGCTCTGATAATAGCCGTTTTTGCCGTTGTTGCGTCCCGAACTCTCGTCTCTCAACCTCAGATAGTCATCCCCACCTTCGGCCTTGTCTTCATAGCCATGATATTCGGATGGCTTGTCTACCGGAAGGGCTTCAACGTCCCGGTAGCGACTGTCCTATCTCTCCTCGTCCTTTTCTTTCTCATTTATATCGGGAATGTTCTTCCCGTAGAGCTTCCCTCTCACATTTATGGACTGACACCGCAAAATTTTTGGATCATCATTCTCATCCTGTACAGCTTTTTTGCATCTTCCTTACCGGTTTGGTTTCTCCTTCAACCCCGTGATTACATCAGCACCTGGATCCTGTTTCTCGGTCTCGGGATTGGCTATTTGGGCCTTATTGTCGCCCACCCTCCAATAAAAGCCCCTGCTTTCATCTCCTTCAACAGCAGTGGTGGGCCTCTCTGGCCCATGCTCTTTGTGATCATCGCCTGCGGGGCAATTTCCGGTTTTCACTCTGTTGTCGCAGGAGGGACAACTGCCAAACAATTGCCCGATGAAGCAGCAGGGAGACTGATAGGATACGGGGGGATGGTGACCGAAGCCGTTCTGGCAGGCCTCGTTATCTTTATCGCCGCGGCCGCTCTCGTCTGGGATCCCTCTGGAGCAGAAAGCCAATTGGGCTTTCAATATCTCATGACATCTGTTGGAGATCCTATCAAAGCCTTTGCCACTGGCTACGGTCAGCTGGCTTCATCTCTTCCTGGAATCACTCTTGTCATAGGCTCTTTTTTCGGCATGGTCATGCTCAATGCCTTTGTGCTCACAACTCTGGATACAGGGACAAGGCTAGGGAGGTTTATCTTTTCCGAGCTTTTGGGTGAAAAAGTATCTCTGTTCAACAATCGTTGGGTGGCATCTTCAGTTATTCTTATTTTTGCTGCAATCCTCGGTGTCAGTGAAGGGTATAAAGCCATCTGGCCGGTGTTCGGAGCCTCCAACCAATTGGTGGCTGCGCTGGCATTGATCGTGGTCTCCTCCTACTTGGTCGGCATTAAAAGGCCGACGAGATTTACGGCATATCCGGCCTATTTCATGCTTATCACAACCCTTGCCGCGTTATGTTATCAGGGTTACAAATTCATATCTGAGGGAAGCTACTTGCTGGCCGCGGTCAGCCTTATCCTTATCGCCCTTGCCTTGCTGATAACGTATGACGCACGGACTATTCTCACTTCAATCAGGAGCAAGGCTTAGCCCCTAGGGTTGATTCTCTTCTTCAACAAAAATCAGGCCAAAATTTCTGGACAATGATGAAACGTAGGCAACAGTCAAAGTCAAATCAAAGGGAGATAATTTTAGCTGATAAATTTAGTTTGTACAGAGGAATGTCTACACAGGCGTAACTCTGAAAACAACACCTTTGGGATCTGGACAGATCAACGTCTCGGTTTCAGAAATCCAGTCATCATGAGGAAGTTCATCCTCTCTCTGCTTTGCGGCGAGAAACGGAAAAAGACTGTTGAGTGCATAAATGCACACTCTTTTGCTATCCGGAATCTCGATCGTCCCCAGACCTCTCACGTAGAAAATATCACCGGTTTTGTGTTTTGCACCACACCTTTCTTTGACTTCAACCACTTCAACTTTTAAATCCCTCATGCGTCCTCCTTTCCATTCTTAATATAATGAATTGCTTGAAAAAAGCAACGTTTGGTATTGAGTTGACAAACCCGAAAGAATTGTCATACAATAATTTTCCTTAAAGAAGAGACTATTAGGAGGTCACAATGTCTAGAGCAGAACCCAATGTCGTTCCCTTGTGCGATGTCCTGCTTGTGTTGCTCATAATTTTCATGGTCATCACACCAATGGTTCAAAAAGGAATCGACGTGAAGCTTCCGGAAACGACCGCAGATACGAGTGCAACACCCCAGGGTCTCATCGTATTGACTCTGAAAAAAGACCTGACTGTCATGGTCAATCAAGAAGCCACACCCATGGACCTTCTGCGATCACGTCTCGAGTCAATATATTCCACCCGCCAGGATAAAACGATATTCATCAGAGCCGATGCCAAAGTCCCCTATTCCAGCGTTATTGAACTCATCGACATTGCCAAAGGTGCCGGAGTTGACACGACCGGGATTATTCCCGAATACTTTACAGAAGAGGAAGGCACAACCTAGAAACACGACCCGTCAGTCCATCAACCTCCAACACCGCCCTATTCATAATTACCCAGTATTACAGAGTTTTTTGCTAGGTGACTTGGATTGCACTTACAAAAATCAAAGGTCGTGTTTGAGGCTCGTGCCCGCGAGTTTTAAAAATTCTTTAGGAGAGTCCGGTCACTACTTAATCGGCCCGATGACTTCCCTGGAAACGATCAACCGCTGGATCTCGTTCGTCCCTTCATAAATTTGAAGAAGCTTCGCATCCCGCATGAGTTTTTCCATCGGATAATCCTTCATATAACCATATCCACCCAAAATCTGAAGAGCTTCTGTGGTGACTTTCATGGCCACATCCGAGCCATAAAACTTGGCCATGGCCGATTCTTTACCACTGGGCAATCCCTTCTCCAGGAGCCAGGCGGCGTGCCACACCAAATGACGGGCTGCGTTGATTTCGGCGGCCATTTGAGCAATCTTGAATGCCGTATTCTGAAAGAGGGCAATAGGCTTTCCAAATTGCACACGCGTTTTAGCATACTCAATGGCATACTCTAGGGCTGCCCTGGCAACGCCCACGCCAGCGATACCTACTGGAGGCCTCGTTCTATCCAGGGTCTTCATGGCTACGATAAACCCCAAGCCCTCTTTAGCCAGAAGGTTGGATGCGGGAACTTTGACATCCTCGAATATAACTTCGACGGTATTGGAGGCTCGGTGCCCCATCTTGTCCTCTTCCTTTCCGATCGTTATCCCGGGTGTGTCACGAGGGACGATAAAGGCGCTTATGCCCCGTGCTCCCTTTTCAGGAGCAGTTAAGGCGAACACAGAATAGAGGCTGGCGATCCCGCCGTTGGAAATGAAGCATTTGGATCCGTTAATTATGTACTCATCACCCACTTTTACCGCTTTTGTTTTTTGGGCGCCGGCATCAGAGCCCGCTTCTCTTTCGGTGAGACAAAAGGCAGCAAAAGATACTTGCTCCGTTTGAGGTGTAAGATATTTTTTCTTTTGCTCGTCTGTGCCAAAATGGATGATGGGGGTGTAAGCCAGAGAATTGACCATCATCGTCGTGAACATGCCAGCACAGCCCGCAGCCAATTCTTCACTGATAATGACTGTATCCAGATCACTCAATCCGCCACCGCCGTACTCTTTGGGAATCGTGCATGTCAGAAAGCCCACCTCAAACGCTTTCTTCATCACGTCTTCAGAGAATTCATCTCCCTTATCATACTTGGCCGCGTTGGGTCTCATCTCCTTCATGGCAAATTCCCGCGCCATCTCCTGGAGAGCTTGCTGTTCTTCGCTCAGACTGAAATCAATCATTCCAGACTCCTTGTAAAGGATTTTGTCTTCTCATACAAGTGAAGAAGAATGGGTAGTCTTATACTTGAATAGGCCCCACATGTCAATTTCTCTCAATGACTGTGTATTTCTGATAAGAGAATACTCACGCTTTTTTGCGGGATTCTATTATTAATGGTCAAAATTCTTTGATCTCAAAGGCGGCGTCCCAACCTTTCCGGCCGATCTCACAACAGCGGCATTGTTTGCGCCCCTTGGCAGCCGTTAAGACACATACAGAAACCGCTTCTGCGTCGCTGCATTCATTTCAGGGTGCGTATACTCCAAGTCTTTCAATCGGACTTGAAGACCGCCTTTTCCCGGGTCATGTCAAACGCGGGGTGCGTAAGCCCGGTGATTTTGGCGATGACATCTTGAGGACGAGGCATTTTGCGGGGTGAGTATTTGAGGGAAATGAAGAGTTTTTCCTGGACATCGTCCATTTTCATATCTACCGGCTCCAGCTCTGAGGATAACGCTCGGCACTCGGCTATCATCAAACGAATGGTTTCCGAGTCCGACAAGGCATTGCTGCCCCTATTCGTCCGATACGTATTCAGGGTCTCTTTGACAGCCGGAGACTTCAGGTCGAGGGAATAGACCAGTGAATCAAGAGCCTCTGAAAGTCCGGGTTTATTAGGACTGATCCGCTCAAGACGATGGAATTCCAATCCCGGTGGAGAAGCCCCATTCAATCGTTCAACAAAATCGATACTCGGCATTGTGTAACGCGATTTAAACTCCAGTACTTCCAAGGCCCCTCCCATTCCCAGAGGGAGAGCAGGAAGAAAGCTCATGAGCATCTTCGGATGATACCCTTGAGAATACTCAACAGCGACATTCCCTCTCCGAAATGTGCGTTGGATCATGCTGACAAGATCCAAATGGGAGACATACCGAACCCTGCCCATCTTTGAATAATACAGACGGTAACGAATGACCTCTTCTGTCCTTTCCCCGAAAACAGAGATTCGGTCATTTCCAAAAAGCACATCTTTGTCAGAGAAATCCTTTATCACCAAAGGCCACAGAGTGCAGCCGTGGCAGGAATCGCAGTCTTGTTCCATGCAGTTGGGAGTGATCTCTCCTTTGAGCGCCTTGGCCAATTCCTCCAACATGTGAGATTTTTTTATCCCCGTTTCGATATGGTCCCAAGGAAGGACAGATCTCTTATCGATGGCAGAGAGAAAATCCCGGTAGTCCAATGCATTGTCCCGGAAGGCCTCTTGCCAGACAGAAAACTTGAAGTGTTCATCCCAGCTGTCAAACCGGGCCCCCTTTCTCCAGGCATCAGCCAACACGTTCACAAGCCGGCGGTCCCCCCTGGAAAAGGCTCCCTCAAGCAGAGAGATATGGCGATTATGCTCTTTGAACCTGACAAAAGGATACTTCTTCAGTCGTGATTTAAGGAACCTGTGCTTTTCCCTTAAGATCTCCTCCTCATCCATCTTTGCCCATTGAAAGGGAGTATGAGGTTTGGGTATAAACGAGGAGATGCTCAAATTGATTTGAGGGCTCTTTTTCAGCTGCTTATAACCCCTTTTGACTATCTCGGTCACCATGCGGAGGATGCTTTCCAGATCTTCATCTGTTTCGGTCGGCAATCCGACCATAAAGTAGAGCTTGAGCAATTTCCATCCCTGAGAAAAGGCACTGTCCACCGCATCCCAAATGTCCCTGTCTCTAACATCCTTATTGATGACCGACCGCAACCTTTCTGTCCCTGCTTCGGGAACAAGAGTGAATCCCGTTTTTCTGACCCTAAGGATATTGGCCGCTACTTCAGGCGTCAGGCCTTTGGGCCTCAACGAGGATACAGATAGGGAGACATGCCTCTCTTCCAGTTTATTCATTAGTTCTCTGACTGTTAAGTCAAAATAAGGATAGTCACTGATGGACAGAGCGCTCAAGGAGGCGCCTTCATATCCCGTCGATTGAACGCTCCGGAGAACTGTGTTCGTCAGACGAGAGGGGTCTTGGATACGTGGAGGAAAATAAAGACTTGTCGCTTGACAAAACCGACACCTTTGAGGGCACCCTCGTTCAGCCTCCACAGCGACGCGATCAAAAACAACTCTAATGTTCGGGACCACAATATTTTCAGGAGCGCTTTTATCGCTTAACTGTGACAGAACTCTTTTTTTTATGCTTGGGGGGGCTCCCTCGCAGGGCTGAACAGCCAACAGCGATGAATAAGCAGGAACGTAGGTCCTGTACAGAGAAGGAATATAGGCCCCTTTAATCCGGGCAAGCTGCTTGAGAATCTCCTGTCTATCCTGGGATTGATGCCGCAAGGCAGTGTACCGTTCCACAATTTCCGGAAAGGCCTCTTCCCCATCTCCGATGAGAAACAGATCGAAATAATCCGCCACAGGCTCTGGATTGAATGCTGCCGGCCCCCCAGCGCAGATGACTGGAGATAGCCCTTCCCTTTCTGAGGCCATCATGGGTATCTGTCCCAAATCAAGGATGGTAAGGATATTCGAATAATTCAGCTCATAGAGCAGAGAAAAGCCGACAAGATCGAACTCACGCAGAGGGATCCGATTTTCCAGGGAGGACAAAGGAATTCCGTTGGCGCGCAACAAGGCTTCATAATCTGGCCAGGGAGCATAAACTCTTTCGGCTAGATAACGAGGCTGACGGTTGAGGATATGATAGAGAATCTTCTGCCCCAAATAGGACATGCCGATCTCGTAGAGATCCGGAAAAACGAGAGCTATTTTGGCCTCGATTTCCTGGGGATTTTTCCGCACAGCGTTCCATTCCCCACCCGCATATCGCCCGGGTTTCTGCACTTCTCTTAAAATGTGATCCAGATCAATGCGTCTGTTCATGCTTGTTGCTTTTCGAAATCCAATCTTACCCGTTTATCCCCCATGGAGCAAGGCGTCTCAGCAACCATTCCCAAATCCATGATGCCTTTCGGTGACAGATGTTGTCGCTTCTTAACGAGAGATTGGCTGCGTTCAGAAAAGATCCGGGCCTTACTACTCAAAACAGGTGTGGATATAGAGAGAGTGTCCTTCTGTGTTTTTCCCGATGCGTCAGACATTGACGAATCGCCTCATCCTCACGTTGAGAACGAGGGAAACGGCCAGATAATTCGTCAGAAGTGAAGACCCCCCATAGCTTATCAGGGGGAGCGGGATTCCTGCGATCGGGAAAAAACCGATTGTCATGAAGACATTGACAAAAAACTGACAGGAAATCATGACTGCAACCATAAATATGATGTAGATCCCCGCCCTATCTCGAGACAGATTGACAGACTGGAAAATCCGAGCCAGTAACAGAAAAAACAGGATGCAGATCAGAACCACACCTAAAAAGCCAAGCTCCTCGCCAACCACGGCAAATATAAAGTCCGTATGTCGGGCCGGTAGAAAGCGCAACTGGCTCTGCGAGCCCTTCAGATACCCTTTCCCCAGAAGTCCGCCAGAGCCTACGGCAATTTTCGACTGCAGAATATGGTAGCCCGATCCCAGAGGATCCTCTTCCGGAAACACAAGAGTTGTGATGCGTTCTCTCTGATAATCTTTGAGAAAAAAACCATATCCTACGGCTCCAATGACCACAGCCACGACAAGAAGCAGGATCAGTGTTCGTTTGTTCATCCCGGCCAAGATGAAAGCCCCGAGTAGGATAGGCAGAAGACTGAGCGCTGTTCCCAGATCAGGTTGAAGAGCGATGAGGATTACGGGGACAATAACAAGAATGGCGCTCAGAACGCCTTCCCGCCTGGGAATTGTTCTCTCCTTAAAATCCGCAAAAATCTTTGCCAGCAAGAGGATCAGGGCAATTTTCGTTATTTCTGATGGCTGGATTTGAAAGAATTCCAGCCGAATCCAGCTCTTCGTTCCTGCGATAAGCCTTCCGAAAACAAGGATGAGAGCCAGAATCGCCAGGCACAGGATGTAAAAATACAGGGAGTACGTCACGAGAATGTTGTAATCTAGGTATAAAAAAACAAATAAGGCTATCAGGCTGACTACCATCCACAAAAGCTGTTTCAGATGATAGTTGCCAGGCAGATGATGTGCTGAGCTGTAAATCACAGCGATTCCGACCAGAGTATTCAAGAGGAGCAGACCGATCAGGATCCAGTCGATGTTTCGGAATTGTGTTTGGTCAATCATGCTTTTTTCTGTACAAATCGAAGAGTTCTCTCGCAGATGGAGCGGCTGTGGCTCCGCCACCGCCCCCATATTCGACAATCACAGTGACCACGATCTCAGGGTTATCTCTAGGAGCAAAGCCAGTGAACCACGAATGCGTTTCTATCTCTCTTTTCTGCTGCGCCAATATTTTGGCAGCCTCGGAGCTTATGACCTGAGCCGATCCGGTCTTGCCGCAAACATCAAATTGATTCACTTTGGCCGCCCGGGCCGTTCCTCTACCATTGACAGCCCGCCACATCCCCCGGATGACCTTCTCGAAGGCAGAAACCGGAATGCTCATTTGAGGTTTCTCTTCATCCCCATTCTCAACGGATGGACTCTGCGGAATACCGCTATCCGCCTTCAAAAGGCTGGGGGTCACCCCCTTCCCTCTATTGGCGATCAAGGCTGTATGGACGGTCACCTGGAGTGGAGTGACCAACAGAGGGCCCTGCCCGATGGCTACAGAGATTGTCTCTCCTGGATACCAAGGTTCATGCCTGACTCTTAGCTTCCACTCGGGATCAGGAACCAGGCCAACTTTTTCGCCGGGAATGTCCACATGGGTTTTGTATCCGAAACCCATCATTCGTGCATATCGGGATATGTCCTCAATACGAATCCGCTTTCCCAACTCATAAAAGTATATGTTGCAGGAATGTTCGATGGCACTGGTAACATTGACCGGACCGTGGCCCTCTCCACGCCAGCACGCCCGTGGTTGGCCATATACAATGAGCCCTCCCCTGCAATAAAAGGCTGTGTGTTCATTGACCACATTCAAATCAAGACCGGCGAGAGCCATAGTGGGCTTAAAAATGGAGCCAGGAGAATACAGGCCTCTGATGGCCCGATTCTCAAGAGGAAACTCGGGACTGTTCATTAAATCAATCCACTCTTCAGGAGAGAAACGGTTGATGAATTTGTTCGGATTAAAATTGGGAAAACTCGCCATGGCTAAAATCTCACCCGTGTCGGGTTTCATGACGATGACAGCCCCCTCTCTGTTTTCTAAAATCTCTTCTGCTTTTGTCTGTAATTCAAAATCCAGAGCGAGCATCACATCCTGACCTCTTACCGCATCCGTGCGGGATATCTCTTCGATTTCCCGGCCCATGCTGTCAACGATTTGGAGTGATCGCCCTTCTGTTCCGACTAAAATTTGCTCATACTGCTTTTCAACGCCAGTCTTACCCACCAAATCTCCCAATCGTCTATCTTTGTACTGCTCCATCTCCATTTCCGCAGGCGATATTTCTTGGAGATAACCGAAGACGTGGGAAGCAAAAGTACCGTAGGGATAATTCCTCTTCGGCTCCAACTGAATGATCAATTCAGGCAGCTCATGCTTCCGGGCTTCTATTCTGGCGACCTCGTCGTGAGACAGGTCTTCCTTGACCACAATCGGTTGAAAGAGAGGTGCGGACTTGTATTTATCCACTCTCTCTCTCACGACTTTGGAGTCAAGATCCAAGAGCTGGGCAACTCTTTCATATGCTGCATCGTAATCCTTGCAGTTTTCTCGAATAAACGAGGCCTTGAACGAAGCAATGTTCTTCACCAGGATTTTTCCGTTTCTATCGGTGATGAGTCCCCTTTGAGGCGGAATGGCCATTTGTCTTATGCGGTTGGCCTCGGATTTATTCCAAAACTTCTGGTAATCCAGGATTTGAACCTTCCAAAAACTGAGCAAGAGAACGACAAACAATGCAATGACAATTCCAAAGGTAATCTGAGTCCTCATCTGAATCAGAGACAGATCTTCATAAATCTTGTTGTTTTTCATCTTCGACTAGCATACATAGATTTGATGATCTTACGAAGGGAGGGGAAGAGAGCCGTGCCTATGAGTGCGGTGATCAGGGGTTGGAGAAAAATAACACCCCTCCCTGTGTTCAGGCCTTTGGAATAGACAAAGGAATAGAGTGAGGCCCAGAGAATGAGTTCTAGACTGATCATGATGAAGATAAAAACAAAGTTCCTCATTGCAGGAACGACGTTAATCCTCTTGGCGACAAACCCGGCTATAAAACCCATGAGGGTTTTGGCTATTCCAGCCACACCAAACACACCGAGGGAGAAGGAATCCTGGATAAGTCCACAGACGGCACCCAAACAAGCTCCATGGATTTCATCCTTTGACGTCGCATAATATATGACTACCAGACTGAACACATTGATTAATTGAATGAGATAGACAGATATATAGGAAAAGGCCGCGAATAAAACGAGGGCCAAGATAATGGCGATAGCGATTTCGAGTAACTGTCTCATCTATCCTCAAATCAGTAGAGATCTTTGGATTCAACCATGATTACGGCCAGTTGATCGAGATGCCGAAATTCAAAATGTGGCCTGACTTTTATCTCCTTGAAAAGTTCCTCCGTGGGGGAGATGGATACAATTTCACCCACAGCCAGACCAGGAGGAAAAATGCCATCAAAACCGGAGGTGATCAGGCTATCTCCCTCAAAGACATCTCTGTCCGTGGACAGAATATAGTCCAACTTGCAGTCACCCTTTCCGTCTCCTTTGAGAATACCGAGAGCCTTCTCTCTTTCCGTGAAAACGCTCACACCGCACTCGTTGTCCGTAATCAGTTGCACACGGGCTTCCTTCAACGAGATGGGCCCGATTATTCGACCAACCAAATTGCCGGACTTGTCGAGGATGACCATATTTTTCGTTATTCCATCCAAGGAACCTTTGTTAATGATGACGGACTTGTGGTAGTTGCTGGCATCAATCCCGACAACTCTGGCGTACAGGATGTTCTGGTTGAGTTTTTGGAGCAATTCCATGATCTCTTTTTCGGTTTTGTAGTTTTTTAAGGCATTTTTCAGCAGGTTATTCTCCTGGGTCAAGAAAAACAGCTCCTTCTTCAACTCATCATTTTCGACATGGGCTTTCCGCAGGCTAAAATAGCTCTTCCAGACGTTTCCGATCCCTTGAGCGAAAGAGACTATTCCGTGTTGAAGAGGTGAGAATACGACAAACACAGCTCTTTCGAAATAATTTCCCTCTTCGCCCAATGGTATTTGAACGGAAACGAGTACGAGCTGGAGAACGATCAAGATGGCAAGAATGATAAAGCTTTTATTTTTTTGCCAAATAAAAGGCATGGAACTTTCGGCAGATCAAATCAAGGAAATTTTCCTCAACAGATCCAAATCATCGAGCATCTTTCCAGCCCCGAGGACAACGGTCGTTAACGGATCTTCGGTTATAAACACCGGAAGCTGGGTCTCTTCTCTGATCCGCTTGTCAATGTTTTTCAGGAGCGAACCTCCTCCCGTCAAGATGATACCCCGGTCTATGATGTCCGCAGAGAGTTCTGGGGGAGTTTTTTCAAGCGCCACCTTTACGGCGTCGATGATGGCCACTACAATGTCTTCGAGGGCCTCTCTTATCTCCTGATCATCAATGACGATCGTCTTGGGGATGCCTTCTCGCAAATCCCGCCCCTTTATCTCCATGGTGATGGGCTCGTCTAGCGGATAGGCGGATCCAATCTGCATTTTAATGAGCTCGGCCGTTTTTTCTCCGATGAGCAGGTTGTATTTTCGCTTGATATACTGGATTATGGCTTCATCCATCTCATTCCCGGCAATACGAATGGAGTGGTTGAAGACAATTCCGTTCAGGGAAATGACGGCAATATCCGATGTCCCCCCACCGATATCGACGATCATGTTTCCGGTGGGTTCTGAAATAGGAAGGTCAGCCCCGACGGACGCAGACATGGGTTGCTCAACAAGGTACACTTCCGAAGCTTTGGCACGCATGGCGACGTCCTTAACGGCCCGTCTCTCGACTTGAGTTATTCCTGTGGGAATGCCGATGACAATTCGGGGCCTCAGTAGAAAGCTTCTGTTATTCGTGGACTTCTTGATGAAATAATCAAGCATCTTCTCGGCGATTTCAAAATCCGCGATAACGCCATCCCTCATGGGTTTAATCGCCAGCACGCTTTTGGGCGTCTTCCCCAGCATTTCTTTTGCTCTCTTGCCCACAGCCTCCACCTTTCCGGTCTGGTTGTTCATGACGACAATGGAGGGTTCTTGGACGATAATCCCCTTGCCACGAAGGTAAACAAGAGTGTTCGCTGTTCCCAGGTCGATGGCGAGATCACAGAAGAGCCTGTCTTTAAGCCAATCAATCAAACTCATTCTATCTTCCTCTTTCTACACGATTTATTTAGCATAATTTGAGCCTCCACGCAAATAAAATAACATGCACCGTGTTCATACGCTTCCCGTAATACTTATAATCCCAATGGAATCTGCTCGTTATTATGTTTTATTAAAATCTTATTATAACACCGGCCTGTGATTTTTCCTTCATGGAATTTGTCCAGAGCGACTATTTTTTCTTTAAGGCGCCAGCCCATCATGTATCGGGATTCTGATCTCAATTCAGCAATTCAATTATGCGAGCGCTTCACAAACGCAGCTGTATCATTAATGTAGTCGAATAAAGACAACAGAGTGACATGTTTTTTCTTGATTTTTATCCTAGAGAAATATATAGTCAAACAAAATTCAGCCATCAAACCTGGAGGAGGTAAGCATGACTGACCAATCTTTCAAACCCTACATTCCCGCTGAACAGTCCATGAAAGAAATTTCATTCAAGGCTATTTTCCTGGGGATCATCATGGCTGTTGTCCTGGGCGCGGCCAATGCCTACTTGGGGCTTTTGGTCGGCATGACTGTTGCGGCGACTTTTCCCGCAGCCGTCATCGCTATGGCTGTCTTGCGCCCACTAAAAGGCACAATTCTTGAAGAAAATCTAGCACGTACAACAGGAGCCGTAGGTGAAGCGCTGGCAGCCGGTGCCATCTTCACTATTCCAGCCTTTCTCTTTACGGGTGTTTGGACAAAATTTGACGTATTCAAATCATCGATGCTCATGCTCATTGGAGGCGTTCTTGGTGTGTTTCTCATCATTCTCGTCCGGCGAACTCTTGTCGAAGACGCATCTCTACCTTTTCCAGAAAGCGTCGCCTGCGCCGAAATGGTCAAAACAGGCCAGAAGGCAGGGTCTCATGCCTCGTACATGTTTTGGGCTATGGGCCTTGGCGGCTTCATCGAATTCTTTACAAGCAACAACGGAATACGGCTCATAACTCCGTATGCTCGGACCGTGTTTAAAATCCCCGGATTGTCGCGTATTACATACCTCGACGGCGATAACGTCGAAGTCGCTAAATCGGCTGAGATTAAAGGACGGATGTTCATCGAGTCTCCCGCCGCAAACGCAGCCATGACCGGAGTCGGTTATATCATCGGCCCCAAGCTTGCAGCGCTGACTTTTTCGGGTGGTGTGCTCGGCTGGCTCTTTCTAATGCCTATCCTGCTCTTCATAAGCGGAGATCTGGGGCGTATCGTTGCGGATTTCGGTGGAGATTGGACGGCTATGGCCATATCCGCCTACGATGCACAGATCAAGCCGATAGCTGTCGGAGCCATGCTGGTGGGCGCTTTTTACACACTTTTCAAGATGCGAAAGAGCCTCTTCACCGGGATTGGCCGTTCTTTTGCCGATGTCAAGAAGGCGCGCTCCGGAGGAGAAACAGAGACTATCAGAACTGACAAAGACCTTCCTTTCCCCTCTATCATCATGGCCATCATTGCGCTGGTCATCCCCATGGTCATTCTCTACAACATCTTCACCAAAAACATCGGCTCGGCTCTGGTCTCGGCTGTGGTGATGATCATAATGGGACTTCTGTTCGCGGCCGTGGCCGGTTATCTGGTTGGCATCATCGGCTCTTCGTCCAATCCCATTTCCGGGCTCACGCTCACCACTTTGCTCATTGCGGCCCTGATGATGGTCATTATGGGACAAAAGGGCAATGAAGGAATTGCGGCTGTGCTCGGAGTGGCGGCCGTTGTCTGCTGTGTAGCCGGCGTGGCGGGGGATATGATCCAAGACTGGAAAGTGGGGCACATCCTGGGAGGTACGCCGTGGCGTATGCAAATCGGAGGTCTTATAGGTGTTATAGCCGCTGCCTTGACACTGACCTTCTCCCTCCAGCTTCTCCACAACAACATCGGGATCGGAAGTGAAACCCTGCCTGCTCCTCAGGCTGGCCTGATGGCGACAATGGCCAAGGGGATCGTCGGCGGAGAGATGGCCTGGCCACTTGTTCTAGCCGGCATGCTTCTGGCAGTAGGTTTGATCCTTATCGGCTCTCCATCTCCCATGCTCATCGCTGTCGGAATGTATTTGCCCTTCCGTGCCACAGCCTGCATTTTCTTTGGCGGCGTTATCAAGTATTTTCTTGACAGTACGGTTCGCAAAAAAAATCCCACAGCGAAGGGGAGAGAGACTGTCGAAAATATTGGGCTTCTTCTGGCATCTGGATTGATTGCAGGGCAAGCCCTGATGGGGATAATAACAGCGGCAGTGAAGGGGACAAACCTTCAACTCCCAGCAGTTTGGAATAGTCCCTGGCTGGGTCTCGTCATCTTTTTCATTCTCGGATTCATTCTCATCTATTTCCCCTACAAAACGATGGTCGAATCCGGCGAGTTTGGGAAGGAATCCGAAGGGGAAGAAGGCTAAACAAAGACGACCTATTCTGACTTGGACACAAAAAATTCAGATCAAAGGAACGTCAATCTTCTCGAACTTATCCCCGAGAGAAACATCGGGTGGGAGAGGGACAACGAAGGGTTTGTTGTCCTTCTCAAACCCAAATTGCAGCACCCCTTTTTCAGGAAGCACGTTTTACCAAAACTCAAGCGGCCTCATTACAAGATCAAACTGGATGAAGTCGGCAGTTTTTTTTGGGAACATTGCGATGGCACTCAGAGGATCGATGACATCGCAAGCCGAATGACAAAGCATTTCGGGGACAAGATAGAACCCCTTTACGATAGGATTGCTCTTTTCCTGCAAAGCTTGGAAAAGAATAAATTCATCAGGATGAAAGGTCGATAAGGATTTAGTCGCCCATTCTGCGATCGGGCAAAACTCACCTAGCCTTTCTGTACCCCTTCCTTTGACAAAGAATCGCCTGGGATCCGTCTCCGGCGGCGGCCCTCTTTTCTTATCTGTCGAGAAACCATGTTCACCTTAGTCCTTCAAACGGTTTTTTCATCACACATCCTGATCACACCTGAACGCACACAGGTTTTAATGCCGTCACGGACTTAGAGACGCTTATGGCCAACACACATGAATTGAATTAGCTGATATTTTCTTTTAGAATAGAAAGTTGAGATGAAAATGTTAGATAAAGAAAGATCGCTGTTGGAAATTATGGTGTTTGGGAATCCGGTACTCACCCAAAAAGCAAGCGAGATCGAGGACATAGACGAAGATGTGTACCGGCTTGCCCAGAACATGCTCCACACCATGCATGCTGCACCCGGAATCGGATTAGCCGCTCCGCAAGTTAACCACAGTATACGGCTCATCACGATAGACCTATCTGTAGGTGAAAAAGTGGACGACGTGATCATTCTGATCAATCCGGAAATCGTGAGTTCAGATGGGGAGCAAATCATGGAAGAAGGCTGTCTCTCCGTTCCAGAAATCAACGAAAAAGTATCCAGACCTGCCCGAGTAGTGGTGAAAGGGATTGATATAGAGGGAAATGAAAGAACCATTGAATCCAGTGGGCTTCTGGCCAGGGCTCTCTGCCATGAGATCGATCATCTGAATGGAAAACTTTTCATTGACCATCTCTCCCCTCTTAAAAAAGACATAATCAAGAGAAAACTCCGCAAACAGCTTGACAAGGATACTTCTGGATGAGGGTTGTTTTCTTCGGGAGTCCCAAATCGGCACTCCCATCTTTTCAAAAAATACTCGAGGCCGGGCACACCATCGAACTCATCATCACTCAACCTGACAGGCCGTCAGGAAGAGGTAAAAGGCTGTCATATTCTCCTGTGAAACAACAAGCCCTTGCCGAAGGAATACCCCTTTATCAGACGGGGAGAATCCGAAAAGATCCGGAAGCTGTGGAGACGTTGAGAGCAATCAAACCCGATCTCAATGTAGTCGTGGCCTATGGGCAGATCATACCCGGTTCGATCATTTACCTTCCACGATTCAATTCCATCAACCTGCACTTCTCTCTTCTCCCGAAATTTAGAGGCGCATCACCCGTACAATGGGCTATTCTCGCAGGTGAAAAAACGACAGGGCTGACTGTGTTCGAGCTCAATGAAAAGATGGACGAAGGCAAGATCCTGGCACAGAAAGAGGTCGAAATCCAACCTGATGAAACAGCGATGGGATTGGAAAGGCGCTTAGCCGTTATTGGGGCAGAGCTCTTGGTGAAAACCATCGCCCGCATCCAGGACATCGAACCCTGGGAGCAAGATCATACAAAGGCGAGTTTCGCTCCCCTAATTAAAAAAACTGACGGGCAGATTAACTGGACAAAGAAAGCCCTATTCATCGAGCGACAAATTCGAGCGTTCACACCATGGCCGTCAACATTCACCTTTCTCGAAGGTAGACGTATTAAGGTCAGCAGAGGGAAAAGCGAGCCCTTTAAATCCTCACTGGCCGGGCCAGGAGAAATTGTGGATATCGACCGCAGAGGGATCAGCGTGATGTGCGGGGATGGGAACGTTTTTCTGATTGAGCGTCTTCAACCTGAAAACAAAAAAGAGATGACAGCCTATGACTTCTCACTTGGTGGAAACATTAAACCAGGCGATACGTTTTCATAGGAAAAGTATCACCATTTTTCGCAAACATTGCCGAGTAGAACTATATCATTGACGAAGCCAGTCCACCCCGCTCTAACAAAAATGCAGGGTGATTGGCCCATGAATCTGTAGTGGACGACTGCGAATGGGCTACAAGGGCGCTGATGGTCCAAGATCGGTTTGTCCGGGGGGGGTAGAAGAATTCTGATATTAAAATTAAAAAACTCTTTCAATTGGAACTGCAGAATTTTTTTTATGAATAAGTCAGCTAGTTGTCGAGGATGAAATACCAGGGATTGAGCCGCTTTCCGTTCTGACGCACTTCGTAATGCACATGGGGCCCTCTGGCTCTGCCGGTCTTTCCGATAAGACCGATGGCCTCTCCTCTTTTAACTCTCTGCCCAACTTTGACCAAATATTTGCTCAGATGACAGTATACGGTCACGTAGCCGCTGTTGGGATGACTGATTTTAATGGTGTTCCCGCCGATTTTATCTTTCTGCCTGGCTATGACTAAACCATCAGCTGTGGCAACGATGGGATTTCCGTAATGAGTTGCAATATCTACGCCCGGGTGAAAAGTCCGCTTTCCGGTGAACGGGTCATCTCTCCATCCATAGGGAGAGGCCCAGTATCCTTTTGTGGGCGCGATGCTGGGCGTGGCAGCCAGTTCGAGAGATTGGTTTTCGAAGAAATGGCTGAGGGTGCTCAAGTTGTTATCAATCCCATCCGCGCGCCTGTTAATAGTATCCAGTCTATCCAGGTTAGTCTCATGAGTGAAGGGAATGTCCACTTCCTGATCATCGCCCGCGTCGCCTAGGCCAGGTTCTAGCTCCAATATCTCTTCGGATTTCAATCCTGCCATAACGTTGAGCTTTTCTCTGTATTTCTCGAAGGTTTCAATTTTAGCGTTGAGCTCATCAATGGAGGTCTGATATTGCGCTAAAATCTCATCTTGCTGCGCCTTGACGGTGCATAGTTCTTTATAATTCTGTCGAATGCCATTCATCATGAAATAGTCAACCAAAAAGACGGTCAGCGCGATGCCCATGACGGCCGCAATTCCAGAGATAATTTTTATAGTTTTCTTGGACAGAGAGACAGTTCTCTGTCTCCCTCTGTAGTGAGGTATGATAATAAAAGATAAATATTTTTTAGTCATATTCAAATCTTCTATCTACTATATTGAATAAAACCGCTATGTCAAGAATTTTGTTGCCACCCCCTAATATTTATGTTCGAAATTGTCTTTAACCCAGGTTACTATTTCTTGAGTCGATGAACCGGGTGAGAAAACGGCAGAAATGCCAATTTTCTTGAGATCTGCGACATCTCTCTCTGGAATGATTCCACCGGCAATGACTTTGGTGGCTGCGGCTCCTTTTTCTTTAAGAAGCGTCATGATATGAGGAAAAAGAACGTTGTGAGCTCCGGAGAGAATGCTCAAACCTATGAGGTCCACATCTTCTTGAATGGCAGCGTTGACGATCTCTTCTGGCGTCCGTCTTAAGCCAGTGTAAATAACCTCTAAACCCGCATCGCGGAGAGCACGACAAATGACTTTGGCGCCTCTATCGTGACCGTCAAGCCCTGGCTTGGCAATCAGAATCCTGATCACATTCTGCTCCCTTTAACGCTTCAGCAAGGCTGTTTTGTCTGGCGGAGATTATCGGTCTCGGGGATTTATGTTGGGCCAAAAAAATCATTCCTCCGTAACTTTAAAGACTAAATCATGCTCTCTCACCGGACTCTCGACCTTCATTCCGGCCGATTCTCCGGGTTTTACGGAGTCAACAGGGTTGTGCTCCACTTGCATGGATTGAATCTTTTGATAATAATCGGTCGTGTGGCCTTTGATGTGGATGGTATCTCCAACTTTAAGCATGCCCTTCGTCAACTCGATGACTCCCACGTTTATTTTTGAGAAATAATGCGTAATTTTTCCGACTTCTTCCTCCATAAGGACCTCCTTCCTGCTTGTTCGTTACGATATCAGAATCATTAAAAAATCGCAAGCATCAAGTATGCGTAGGAATCGAAACACGCAGGCCAGGGATGCGGCCGCCGCTTACCATAAAGATGCAGAACTAGGTCACACAGGACTGTCTCTTGAGTCTTGCCTTCAAAGGCTGTGCCTCCTCTGGCAGAATCGTTTTTTCACCTCGTCAATAGTCAAGAGTGAAATCACCTAATTCATGAAACAACAGGTACCGATAGATTGATTCCTCGTGAGCAAGGATTTTCTCCCTCATGACCTCGAAGTACTCCTCAGGAGCAGGAATTACCCCCGAAAGAGCGGCAACGGCGGCCAGCTCGGCAGATCCGAGGTAGACACGAGCTCCGTCTCCCATCCTGTTGTCGAAGTTTCGAGTTGAGGTGGAGATGACGGTTGAACCAGGTCTTACTCTTGCCTGGTTACCCATACACAGGGAGCAGCCCGCAATTTCCGTCCTGGCCCCTATGCTTGCGTAAATGTTGTAGTATCCTTCGCGCATCAATTGAGCTCTGTCCATCTTTGTAGGCGGTGTCAACCATACTCGAGTATCGAGATAATCGACCCCTTCAAAGATTTTACCCGCTGCTCGGAAATGTCCGATATTTGTCATGCAGGAGCCGATGAATATCTCGTCAATCTTATCTCCTGCCACCTCGGACAGAAGCTTGACATCATCAGGGTCATTGGGGCAGGCCAAAATCGGCTCTTTGATGTCGCCCAGGTTGATCTCAAAGACTTCCACGTATTCGGCTGATTCATCTCGTCGCAGCAGATCGGGATTATCGAGCCAACTCTGGCAGGCTTCTATCCTCCTTTTCAAGACATCGGCATCCTTATAGCCTTCCTCAATCATTTTGGCCATCAAAGCGATATTGCTTTTGAGATACGTCGCGACGCTTTCCTCAGAAACAGCAATGGTGCCACCGGCGGCCGATCGCTCTGCTGTTGCATCAGTCAACTCGAAGGCTTGCTCAACGGGAAGGGCTGGCAGTCCCTCCATCTCGATAATGCGTCCGTTGAATATGTTTTTCTTTCCTTCTTTGGCCACAGTGAGGAGTCCGTGCTGGATAGCAAAGTACGGAATGGCATTCACGACATCACGGAGCGTGATGCCGGGATTCAATTTTCCCTTGAATTTCACCAGAACAGATTCAGGCATATCCAAAGGCATAATCCCGAGCGTTCCCGCAAAAGCAACCAATCCTGATCCGGCGGGAAAACTGAGACCGATCGGGAATCGGGTGTGCGAGTCGCCTCCTGTTCCCATCGTATCGGGCAACAAAAAATGATTCAACCAGGTGTGAAGAACTCCATCTCCTGGCTTTAAAGCCAGTCCTTTCAAACTGACAATAAACTCGGACAGAGATTTATGCATCTTGACATCTGCCAGCTTGGGGTACGCGGCCGTATGGCAAAAGGTTTGCAAAAAAAGATCGGACTGAAATTCCATACAGGCGAGTTCCTTGAGTTCATCCGCAGTCATAGGGCCTGTTGTATCTTGAGACGCAACGGTAGTCATTCTGGGTTCACAGGCGGTGCCGGGTAATACCCCGTCTGTTCCGCAGGCTTTGCCGACAATTTTTTGCGCGAGCGAGTAGCCCTGTCCTTCTTTGACCGGCGGATTTTTGATTTCAGTGAAAAAATCAGCCTCCGGCATCCCCAGAACTTCGCGGGCCTTCTTGGTCAAAGAACGGCCGATCATCAAAAAGAGCCTTCCTCCTGCCCGGTATTCATCCATGAGGGTTGCCGGGTCAAATTGAAAAGAGGCGACAACATCTTCCTTGTCATTCGTGATTGACTTGGTCTGACTATCGAGCGTTACCAAATCTCCTGTACGCATTCTGGTCACGTCACACATAATGGGCAGCCCGCCCGAATCTTCGACTGTGTTGAAAAAGATGGGCGCGATTAGCCCCCCGAAAACAACTCCGCCTCTTCGCTTATTCGGTACGAAAGGAATATCCTCTCCGATGTGCCACATCAGGGAATTAGTGGCCGACTTTCGGGATGAGCCAGTCCCCACGACATCTCCCACAAAAGCCACCCGATCTCCACTTTTGCGGAATTGACGGATGGCATCTATGCCCCCCTGGAACCGGGTTTCTCCCATCGATAGCGCATGGAGCGGAATATCCGGCCTGCTCCAGGCATGCTTGGCGGGAGAAAAATCGTCTGTGTTTATCTCACCCTCGACTTTAAACACCCTGAGTTCAATTTTTTCGGGAAAGGGCGGTTTAGACAAAAACCATTCACCCTTCGCCCAAGATTCCAGGACTTCCTTTGCATAGACATTATCCGCCGCCATGGACACAACTTCATCGAAGGCGTTATAGATGAGGATAATGCTCTTCAATGCCTTGGCCGCTTCTGGAGCCAGCTCATCATCGGCTAGGAAAGATATGAGCGGCTGGACATTGAATCCTCCCAGCATGGTACCCAGTAGCTCGATCGCCCCCCTATTGGTGAGAACGGGGGAAGAGGCCTCACCTCTGGCTATTCGGGTCAGCCATTGGGCTTTAATCTGGGCGGCAGGGTCGACACCGGGAGAAACTCTATCCTTCAAAAGCGCAAGAAAAGACAGCTTCTTTTCCTCCGGAGGATTCTCTAAAATCCGACAGAGCTCCTGAATTTCTTCCGGATTCAAAGGCAAGGGAGGTATCCCCATCTGTCCTCTCTCGGATTCATTTTTGAAATAGGACTCTAACATGACTGTATCTCCGTTTATGAAATTTTTTGGGCAAACATCCCGCCATCCACGGGAGGGATACTATATAACATTAATCTCTATTCTTCAATTATAAGGAATGAGTTGATTTTGCCGCAAAAAAAGTATAATATCGTTCCCTTAATTTTTTTTCGAAGTAATCATATGGATAAGGCGGAAATCCTAGGAAGAAACAAAGATCGCTCCGGAAGATCGGAACGGAATAAATTGGACACGACACTCTGAAAAATGGAGACATACGCCATCGTCTAAACAATAATTTTATCGATTATATAAGGAGGTTCTTATGAGAAAGAAAATTGCTCTTATTGGCGGAGGTCAGATTGGCCAAATCCTCGCCATGCTCGCTGCCCAGAAAGAAATGGGAGACATCACTATCCTCGATATCCCCGACTATGTAGATCCTGTTAAAGGAAAAGCTCTTGATCTGATGGAAATGGCGCCCCATGGAAACTATGATGCCAACATCACGGGAACTTCGGACTATGCCGATATCGCTGGCTCAGATGTCGTCATCATCACAGCAGGCAAGCCCAGACAGGCAGGCATGACCCGGGAAGATCTGTTGAACACGAACATTCAAATCATCAAAGCTGTGGCCGAGGGAGTTAAAGCCCATGCACCCAATGCCTTTTGCATCGTGCTCACCAACCCTCTGGACGCTATGGTCTACTGCTTCCAAAAGATCACTGGTTTCCCGAAACACCAGGTTATCGGAATGGCCGGAACTTTGGATACGGCCCGTTACCGGGCGTTTCTGGCCATGGAGTTGGGCGTGTCTGTGGAAGACATTGCCGGAACGGTTCTCGGCGGTCACGGCCCCACAATGGTGCCGCTACCTCGTTTGACCACAATCGGCGGAGTCCCTCTGACAGAGATCGCAGACCAAGATTTAATTGATCGGGTTGTGGATAGAACCAGAAAAGCCGGGACGGAAATCGTGCAGCTTTTCGGCAAAGGATCCGCATTCTTTAGCCCTGCCTGGAGTGCCATAGTCATTGCCGAATCCTACCTCAAGGATAAAAAGCGTGTTCTTCCCTGTGCCGCACTCTGCGAAGGTGAGTATGGAATTGACGGTCTTTTCATCGGAGTCCCCTGTCTGATCGGTGCTGGAGGGATGGAAAAGATCTTCCAGATTGCTCTCGCTGATGATGAGAAAGAAAGGTTGGCCACTACAAAGGAAGCGGTCCAGAAAACAGTCGACGAGTGCAAGGCCCAAGGTGTCTGATTTATTAAGTCAAAAAAGCGAAAATAAAAAACCATGGCCGAACACCATATCACAACACCGGTCTCTGACGAAACAATAGCCAAGCTCAAAGCGGGAGACACCGTCTATATCAGCGGATATCTTTACACAGGAAGAGACTCCGCCCACAAGAAATTGATTGAGCTTGTGGAAAAGGGAGATGATTTGCCCATCGATGTCAAAGGTGAATTCATTTACTATGTCGGCCCTACCCCTGCTCGACCAGGAAAACCGATCGGGTCCGCGGGCCCGACAACGAGCTACCGGATGGACTCCTATGCCCCCACACTTCACAGACTGGGACTCAAAGGCACTATCGGCAAGGGAAAGCGGAGTGAAGAAGTCAAGGAATCCCTGAAGAGGTACAAAGGCGTTTACCTTTCTGCGGTCGGTGGCGCGGGCGCTTTGATCTCCAAGAGTATAGAAAGTGCTGAGGTCATAGCTTACCCCGAGCTGGGTCCCGAAGCGATACGCAAGATAAAAGTCAAGGACTTTCCCTGCATCGTGATCAACGACATGTACGGAAGCGACCTGTATCAAGAAGGTAAGAAGAAGTATCAGATAGAATAGCTGAAAGAATTCACAAACCAGAGAGCTGCTAGAGACGAGACCAGACGGAAGACGCTCATCAGAGCTCGCTCAGAGCCAGAGTGGACAACTTCGTCTTATGTATCTCCTGTGAGTTCGTATGACAATCTAACTTAATAAAAGGATTATCCTCATGAAAATTCACGAGTATCAAGCCAAACAAATTCTGAACAAATTTGGCGTGCGTATCCCAAAAGGCGAAGTCGCCGAGACTCCTTCAGAGGCAAGAAAAATCGCTGAAGAGATTGGCCCAAAAGTCGTCATCAAGGCACAGATCCATGCGGGAGGAAGAGGAAAGGGAGGCGGAGTTAAACTGGCTGACGGTCCTGATGAGGCCGAAAGAGTCGCCAAAGATATCATCGGCATGACTCTTGTGACGCACCAGACGGGACCGGAAGGGAAGCTGGTCAAACGGGTCCTCGTAGAGGAGGCGTTGGATATCGCCCGGGAGCTCTACATCGGCATCGTCATCGACAGAGCTAAAGAGGCGCCTGTGGTCATGGCTTCTTCGGAAGGCGGAGTTGAAATCGAGAAAGTTGCCGCAGAAACACCGGAGCTCATTTTCAAGGAATACATCAATCCCGCAACGGGTTTCCAATCCTTTCAAGCCAGAAAACTTGCCTTCAAGCTGGGCCTTAAGGGCGATACGTTCAAGCAGGGAATCAAATTCATCATGGCTCTCTACAAGGCGTTCGAGAGCTCGGATGCCTCGCTGGCTGAGATTAATCCCCTTCTCATCACAAAGCAGGGAGATGTCTTGGCGTTGGATGCCAAGATGAATTTCGACGACAATGCCCTGCTGCGACATCCCGACATCAAAGATATGCGAGACCTTGACGAAGAAGACCCGCTCGAGGTGGAAGCCTCGCGCTTCGATCTGAATTACATCAAACTGGACGGGAGCGTAGGCTGCATGGTCAACGGGGCCGGTCTGGCTATGGCAACGATGGATATCATCATGCATTCAGGAGGAATGCCCGCCAATTTTCTCGATGTTGGAGGAGGCGTCTCTGAGGAAGCGGTCAAAAATGCCTTCAAAATTCTCATCTCGGACAAAGACGTGAAAGCTGCTTTGATCAATATTTTTGGTGGAATTGTGCGCTGTGATTTGGTCGCCAACGGAATCGTCAAAGCAGCCAAGGAGCTGGATCTCCAGATACCGATGGTCGTCAGGCTCGAAGGCACAAACGTCGATCAAGGTAAGAAAATACTCGATGAATCAGGACTTGCCTTCTATTCAGCCTCCAGCATGAAGGAAGCCGCTGAAAAGGTCGTCCCCCTAGCGCAACAACAGGAAAGGAGTTAACCATGAGTATTCTTGTCGATGAACACACTCGAGTCGTTGTCCAAGGAATAACAGGTGGAGAAGGGACCTTCCACACGGAAAGGATGCAGGAATACGGAACCAAGGTTGTTGCTGGCGTCACGCCAGGAAAAGGCGGTTCGACTCATCTGAATGTCCCTGTTTTCAACACCGTAGAAGAAGCTGTTAACAAGGAAGGTGCCAACGCTGCGGCCATTTTTGTTCCTCCGTATTTCGCTGCCGATGCCATCATGGAAGCAGCGAGTGCAGGGATTGATCTTGTTGTCTGTATTTCCGAAGGAATCCCGACTTTTGATATGATCAAAGCCAAACAGCTCCTCAAAGATGAAGGGTGCCATTTGATCGGCCCCAACACGCCGGGTATCATCTCACCGGGAAAATGCAAAATAGGGATTATGCCAGGCCATATCCACACTCCGGGAAGCATCGGTATTATTTCTCGCTCCGGAACACTGACCTATGAAGCTGTCCAGCAGGTCTCTCTTCAGGGCTACGGGCAGTCGACAGCCATCGGGATAGGTGGGGACCCGATAGTAGGATTGAAGTTCATTGAACTTCTGGAGATGTTCAACGAGGACGATGGAACTGAAGCCGTCGTGCTCATCGGCGAGATCGGCGGTACGGCTGAGGAAGAGGCAGCCGCCTATATCCAGCAGGAATTCAAAAAACCTGTCGTCAGCTTCATCGCTGGCCAGACAGCCCCTCCCGGAAGGCGGATGGGTCATGCGGGAGCCATCATTGCCGGCGGCAAGGGCACAGCCAAAGAGAAAATGGAAGCACTGGAAAAAGCCGGTGTTTTAGTGGCCAAGAGTCCTGCGGAGATGGGAGCCAAAATCAAAGAGGCTCTATCGTAAGATAACTATTCTTCCTCGGGCCTGATCCGCCCTTCTTTGACCGCCTCATCGATGATCTTCTGCTGAAGATGACCGGGCACCTCTTCATAGGTCGCAAATTCCATGAGGAATGACCCACGCCCTCCGGTGATGGAGGTGAGAGTGGGTTCAAAATCCAGCATCTCAGCCATCGGGACCTTGGCTTTGATGATTCTCATGTTCCCTTTCTGTTCCATCCCCTGAACCTTACCTCTCCGGCCGTTGAGATTGCCCATGATATCGCCCATAAACGTATCCGGTGTGTACACTTCCACGTTCATGATCGGCTCGAGAATCGTGGGCTTAGCCTGCTTCATGGCCTTCTTGAAAGCCATGGAGGCGGCTATCTTAAAGGCAATATCCGAAGAATCCACATCATGATAGGAGCCATCATAAAGGATAACCTTGAAATCGACAACAGGATAGCCGGCGACCACGCCCTTTTTACGGGCTTCCTGGATACCTTTCTCGACTGAGGGTATATAATTTCTGGGAATAGCACCGCCGAAGATCTTATCCTCAAACTCAAAGTCCGTGCTCCTCGGCAGAGGTTCCATCTTGATATACACATCTCCATACTGGCCCCGTCCACCTGTCTGTTTCTTGTATTTGCCCTGGACATCCGAACGTCCCTTAATCGTTTCTTTATAGGACACCTTCGGTGGTTTGAGATCGACGTTGACATTGAATCTGTTCTTGAGTCGATTGGTGATGATCTCCACGTGGAGCTGGCCATTTCCGGCGATGATCAACTCGTTGGTCTCAGGATCACGGGTGATTCGAGCTGTGGGGTCCTCCTCAGTTATTCTGTGCACCGCTTGAGAGATACGATCTTCATCTGCCCGCGTCTTTGGTTCGATGGCAAAGGAGATGGATGGTTCAGGAAAATGAATCGGAGGGAATCGCACGGCACTCCCTTTGGCACACAGGCTGTCTCCAGTCGAAGTGCTCTTCAGCTTGGCTGTGGCGACGATGTCGCCCGCTTTGCACTGGCCCGCCGGAATTTGCTCCTTCCCTTGGAGGAAAAAGAGCCCTCCGAGTTTTTCATCTCCTTGCTGTGTGGTGTTGGTGACAGTCGCATCCGGGTTTACCTTCCCAGAAAAAATGCGCAACATGGATATGCGCCCTGTGTAGGGATCGGAGATCGTTTTGAAGACCAAAGCGGAAAAGGGATCATCGAGCGAGGCTTTGACCGTGCCTTCCTTTGTTTTAATTTCCTCTCTTTCGAGAGGAGATGGCAGATAATTGACGATGCTATCCAGAAGGGGCTGAGTTCCGATATTCATTAAAGCCGATGCCACAAAAACGGGATAAAGATCTCCTTTGAGTATGCTCTTTTTGAGGCCGGCGATCAGGTCTTCAGTAGATAGCTCACCGGCATCGAAGTACTTCTCCATCAACTCCTCGTCATTTTCCGCTATCATCTCTGTCAGCTCCTCCCCAAGCCGGTTCGCCTCGTCAAGCAATTCCGCTGGAATATCCTCTTCTTTGACTTTGCCGCTCCCACCTTTTTCAAAGACATAGGCCTTTTTCTGGATCAGATCCACAATTCCAGAAAAATCCTTCTCTTTCCCTATCGGGAGCTGCAGGAAGACGGCTTTCCGTCCAAAAAATTGGTGGATGGATTCCATGGCTCTCATGTAATCAGAATTTTCCCGATCAAGTTTGTTGATAAGGAGGAGGCGCGGTTGGCCAAATTCCTCGAGCATTTCCCACACCTTTTCCGTTCCGACCTCAACGCCCGAAGCGGCATCTATGACCACCAGGCCGCCGTCGACAGCCCTCAAACTGGCTCTAGTGTCCCAAAGAAAATTGGTGTACCCCGGGCAGTCAATGAGGTTGATCTTGTGGTCATTCCATTCGCAGTGAGCAACAGCCGAGTTTATGGTAATTTGCCTCGCGATCTCATCCGGATCGTAGTCCGTTACTGTATTTCCGCTGTCAACTCTAGTCAAACGGGATGTCAGACCCGAGTTGAAAAGGAATGCAGATACCAGAGAGGTTTTTCCCGAAGATCCATGTCCGATTACGGCCACATTCCTGATTTTTTCCGGTGTGTAATCTTTCATCTTGAAGCCTCCATTAGCCTGAATTGTTCACAGAAAATGCCGATGCACATAACGAAGCCGAGAATTGAAGCGTATTATGCATATTTTGCAGGCAATCAGAATATCAATTTTATTGATAAAACTCATTCTCCTTATACGACCGACATTTTTGGCTCTAACAGCGCCGATCCAGCCCAGCCAACCGAACTTCATGAGCCACTGCTTTGCGGTTGCAGTACCTTCAACTCTTAACCGGTCAGGCTGCTTATCAGAATAAATTTTCAGATTAGAGCAACGGATATATTACACCAAAAAATCCTTCCGACTCAAGACAATTTTGGCAGGTCTGAACGGCACTGATTGTAGGATGGCTCAAGATTGAGAACAACGGACCTGAGACAGGCTCGCCGCACCAGAGCCCTGCTCTCCCCTACCGGTTTTCGGCAAAGGCATCTTCCTCAGTCCAACTTCTTCAGTTTGGCCAGAAAGGAGTCTAAATCAGCTGGCAAAGGGGCGGTAAACTGGACACGTTGGCCCGAACCGGGGTGGTTGAGGGATATTTGATGGGCATGGAGGAAAAGCCGAGGGCTTCTGAGCTTGGGTTTTCGTTGACCGTATTGCGGGTCACCGACGATGGGATATCCTGAAGCCGAAAGGTGAACCCGGATTTGATGAGTCCGTCCTGTGACAGGTCGGATCTCCAGCAAAGTCAGATCTTTGAATCTCTTCTTTACCCTGAAGTGTGTCTCAGCCGCCCTGGGTTTTCGAGATTTAACGGACATCCGTCCGCCATGCCTGGTGTGACGACCGATGGCCCAACTGATCTCTCCCTCAGCTCGGGGAACTTTTCCCCAGACTAAACCCAAATAGAGTTTTTCCACTTTTCTTGCTTTGAACTGTCTCTGGAGTTCAAGGTAGGCTTGAGGGGTTCGTGCCACAAGGATCACGCCCGACGTGTCTTTGTCCAGACGATGGACAAGGCCTGGTTTATCTTCCGGGCCAACCCGGGCCAACTCCGGGAAATGATAGACCAAGGCATTGACCAGCGTGTGGCTTCTCTGTTTCGCTCCAGGATGAACGACCATACCTGAAGGTTTATTGACCACGATCATGTGGTCGTCCGCATGAATCACATCGAGAGGAAAGTCCTCGGGCTCCACACTTTCTTTCCGGGGAGGCGAATAAAACACCTCTACCCGTTCGTTCTCTCTCAACCTGTAACTGGATTTTTTCTCAGAACCATCAACCCGCACCAACCCCTTCTCGATTAACCTCTGGACCTGCGCCCGGCTCAAGCCGGCAATCCTTGAACACAGAAACACATCAAGTCTTTCATCGACCCCGTGGGAAGGAATGATGATAAAAGCTTTTTCAGGCACGTCGTCTTTTTTTTAAAACGAAAAACAAGAAAAGCCCGCCTACCAATCCGATCAGACAGAATAATTGCGGATAGCTCAAGCTCAAGTAAGGATTGGAGCTCTGGAACAGGAAGGCCCTGTCCGGATGATCCCCCCTATAGTATTCAATGACAAACCTGATGATCGAATAGTTGATGATGTAGAGGGAGAAAACCTGGCCATCGAATTTCTTCTTTTTAAGGATGAGAAACAGAACAGCAAAATTTACGAAATTCATGACAGATTCATACAACTGGGTGGGGTGTATGGGTCTGCCCTGGGTGATTCCGGTTAAATCGTGAGCGTACGCATTACTGAAAGTGATCCCCCAGGGCATTTCGCAGGCACGGCCGTAGCAGCAACCGGCTGCAAAGCAGCCGAGACGGCCGAACCCATGCCCGAGAGCGAGAGCTGGCCCGATGAGGTCCGCCGTTTTCCAGATTGGAATCTTATGTTTATAGAGATACCAGAGAGCAAACAGAAAGCCAAAAGTGAGACCTCCCTGAAAAACACCTCCTGATCTGGCCAAGCTGAGGAGTTCTCTGGGGTATCGCGTGTAATAGGAAAAATTCCCTATGAGGAGAATGAGTTTAGCACCAATGAGAGAGATGATGATCGTGTAGAATCCCATGTCTATCAGATGCGACCCCGATAAGTCATATTTCTTGGCCTGGCTGTAAACAAACCACAATCCCAAGGCCACACCCACAGCCATCATGAAACCGTAGGTATGGATTGTTAAGGGTCCAATTTTCACTAGAATGGGAAACATAGTTATCCTTTCTTGAAGAAAAATATGTATATAAGGAGCACAGCACCTATGGTGACACATGAATCCGCCACGTTGTAAACAGGCCAGTGCCAATCCTTTACGTAAAAATCCAGAAAATCGATCACCGATCCCCTGAATACCCTATCCGTCAAATTTCCCAGAGCACCGGCCAGGATGAGCGAGAGTGAGAGTTTCAGGAAAATCTCTGAACTCGGTGTCTTGATGAAATAATAGGCAACCAAAACGAATGCGGCCAGCGAAGCCACTGTCAGCAACGCATAGATCCAAAAACTGTCCATGTGGGAGAAAAAGCCAAAGATGGCCCCTTTGTTTTGAACGTATGTGAGGTTGAAAAAACCAGGGATGACGATCCTGCTCTCATAGAGGTTCAGATTGAGCGCCACCAGTGTCTTGGATATCTGGTCGAGAAGGAGGAAAAAAAATATGAACAACAAGTAGAATGCGTTTTTTTTCATGCCTTATCTCAGTAGATGTTGAACGACATCCTCACACCGCCTGCAAAAACTCGGATACGCCGTGCTGGTCCCCACATAAGGGGAGTAATTCCAGCATCGCTGACATTTTTCGCCCTCCGCTCTCGATACACTCACAAACACCTCTTCTCCTGAATGGGCATCGATCTCGACTGAGGAGACAATAAAAAGATGGGGCAAGTCATTTTCATATTTTTTCATGAGCTCAAACCGAGCCTCAGGGACTTTCAGCGACACGTGTGCTTCGAGCGAGTTCCCTACCCGTTTGGTCTCTCTGGCGACTTCCAATTCTTTGAGCACCCTCTCCCTCACCGGAATCAATTGCTCCCATTCCTTGAACAGTTCGGCCGATAACCACTCCCTTTCGAATGAGGGGAAGAATTCAAGATGAACCGATGTGGCCTTTCCTTCAAAACCGGGCAGCGCATCCCAGGCCTCTTCCGTCGTAAAGGGAAGTATCGGCGCCATCAAAACGAGAGTTGTTCTCAAAAGCTCGAACAGCGCTGTTTGGGCTGACTTACGAAGTACAGAATCTCTTCCCGAGCAGTAAAGCCTGTCTTTGAGAACATCCAAATAGGTCGAACTCAACTCTACCGTAAAGAAATTGTACAGAGAATGAAAGACGATGTGATACTCATAATTTGCATAGGCCTGGCACACCCTCTTTCCTAAAATCGAGCATTTCTCAAGTATCCATTTGTCCATCGTAAGCATCTCTTCTTTGGAAATGGCCTCGTCATCGGGGACGTAGTCATGGATATTTCCAAGGATAAACCGCCAGGTATTCCTGATTTTTCGGTAAGCCTCGATCAACCTTTGCAGGGTTTCGTTTCCAAACCGGGCATCCTCTTTATAGTTGAGCATGGCCACCCATAACCTCAAAATCTCAGCGCCATTTCTGGAGATGATCTCCTCGGGCTCTATAAAGTTTCCCAGTGATTTGGACATGCCCCGGCCTTGCTCGTCCAGAACAAATCCATGGATGACACAGGTTTTGTAAGGGGATCCTCCTCTCGAAGCCAAGCTCACCAGAAGAGAACTGTTGAACCAGCCTCGATACTGGTCATGACCTTCTATATAGACATCAGCCGGCCAGGGAAGGTCTTCCCTCTTACCCAGAATATTGTGGCTGGCCCCTGATTCGAACCAGACATCCAGGATGTTGTATTCTTTCATAAGTTTCGTCGAACCGCATTTCTCACATGTCGTTCCTGGCGGCAGAAGTTCCTCGGCAGCCTTAGAAAACCAGGAATTGGAGCCTTCTCGCTCAAATATATCGGCAACATAGCGGACAATCTTTTCATTGGCCAGCACGGCACTGCAGCCGTCGCAGTAGAAAGCAGGAATAGGCACACCCCAGGACCGCTGCCGAGATATACACCAGTCAGGACGGGCTGCAACCATACTGGCAATCCTCTCCTCGCCCCACGGAGGTATCCATTCTACTTTTTTTATTTCCTCAAGAGCCTTCATCCTGAATTCATGTTCATCCATCGAGATAAACCACTGGGACGTAGCTCGGAAAATGACAGGACTTTTGCATCGCCAACAGTGGGGATAGGAATGCACGATATCCTCGGCCTGACTCAGTTTACCTTCCTTCAGAAGATCTTCGATAATAGCAATATTGGCATCAAAGACATTCATGCCATGATACTTCTCGACGTGCTCCATGAAGTGTCCGTCGTCATCGACAGGATTATAAATATCCAGACCATAGGCCAAACCGGTCAGATAGTCCTCGTGTCCGTGTCCAGGAGCCGTGTGCACCGCTCCCGTACCCTGATCGAGCGTAACATAATCGGCAAGCACAAAAACAGACTCCCGGTCGATGAAGGGGTGCCGGGCTTTCAAGCCTTCCATCTCAACACCCATAAAGGTGGTCAGAATCTCCGTCTTTTCCAATCCCAACTCTTCGGCTATGACAGGAACCAAGCGCTTTGCAGCGATGTAAACTTCGCCGTTAGCGGAAAAAGCGGCGTACTCGAAATCCGGATGAAAGGCAATGGCCAAATTCGCCGGCAGTGTCCAAGGTGTCGTGGTCCAGATCAGGACAGAAATATTTTTTCCTTCAAGCACAGGATATTGTTCGGAAAGATCGGAAATCATCGGGAACTTGACATAGATCGATGGAGACTTGTGATCCTTGTATTCGATCTCGGCTTCGGCCAGAGCTGTCTGACAGTGGATACACCAGTAAACCGGCTTTTTTCCCTTGTACACATTTCCCATGGCAAAGAAATCTGCAAGATACCTTATCACTTCTGCTTCGTAGGCTGGATTCATCGTCAAGTAAGGCTCTTCCCACTCTCCGAGCACACCAAGCCTTATGAACTGGCTGCGCTGAATTCCCATATACTTTGTGGCATATTTTTTACATTCCTCCCGGATCTCGATCAGAGCCATGCCTTTCTTATTATCACCAAGGAGTTGATCCACCTTGATCTCGATGGGCAGACCATGACAATCCCAGCCGGGAACATATGTCGCTCTGTATCCCTGCATATTTTTTGTCCTGACGATGAAATCCTTCAGTATTTTATTCAGCGCCGTTCCCAGATGAATGTTCCCGTTGGCATAGGGAGGCCCGTCGTGGAGAACAAAGTTAGGCCGGTCCTTCCTTCGCTCCAGGATTTTTTTGTAGAGACCTGCATCATCCCACATCTTGATGATTTCCGGTTCCTTTTGGGCAAGCTTCGCTTTCATAGAGAAAGACGTCTGCGGGAGGTTCAATGTTTCTTTGATCTTTTCGCTGTCCATCGTTAACTCCAGCCTTTGTGATTATTCAGCTATTATAGATTATGTCATCCTCTTTCGCTACCCTTAAATGAAGACTTAGATGCACAAAATGAAAACAAGGATGGATCAAAAAGGGTAGACAAAGCGAATCTGATGGTACCGATCCGGCACTAACCCAGCCTTCCCGAGTCAGGATTTGCAGTATTGAAGGGGACAGATCAAATTGACTCCGCTCTATTTAGATCGTATCGATGATGGCGTTAAAGGTTGCACTGGGGCGCATCACCTTTATGGCTAGCTCCTCATCAGGAATGTAGTACCCACCGATATCTACAGGATCCCCCTGGGCAGCCAGTAATTCTTCTGTAATCTTGGTTTCGTTCTCTTCCAGAGATTTGGCCACTGGCATAAACCGTTCCTGCATCGATTTATCTTTTTCCTGGACTGCCAGAGCCTGGGCCCAGTACAAAGCCAGATAAAATGTGCTTCCCCGATTATCGATCTCGTTGACCTTACGGGAGGGAAGCCGGCCGTTTTCCAGATATTTGGCGATAGCGGAATCAAGAGTTTCCGCCAAGACAGCCACTTTTTCGTTCTTGGTATTCTCGACGATCAAATCCAGGGAGGGGACAAGAGCACAATACTCTCCCAGGGAATCCCATCTCAGGTGGCCTTCTTTCAGGAGTTGTTGGACATGCTTGGGAGCAGAACCCCCCGCACCCGTCTCAAACAATCCTCCACCCGCAAGCAGGGGAACGATAGACAGCATTCTCGCGCTGGTCCCCAGCTCAAGGATCGGAAAAAGGTCCGTGAGATAATCTCTGAGCACATTGCCCGTCACAGAGATCGTGTCCTCACCCCTGCGAATTCTTTCCAGAGTGAATTTCATGGCGTCCTGCGGCTTCATGATCTGGATATTCAGACCGGACGTATCATGCTCGCGCAGATAGTGATTCACCTTCTTGATGATCTCAGCATCGTGACCCCTGTTTTCATCCAACCAGAAAATCGCCGGTGAACCGGAAGCCCTGGCTCGTTTCACAGCCAGTTTGACCCAATCCCGGATCGCAATATCTTTGGCTTGGCACATCCGGAATATATCACCCGGTTCCACGGTCTGTTCTAAAAGAATCGTGCCTGACGCATCGACAACCCGGATCGATCCTTCACCGGGAGCTTCGAATGTCTTGTCATGAGACCCGTATTCTTCAGCCTTCTGCGCCATCAGACCCACATTGGAGAGGTTGCCCATGGTCGATGGATCGAACTGTCCTAGTCTTTTTGCATTTTCCAGAATCTCACTATACATCGTCGCATAACATCGATCAGGGATCATAGCGATGCAGTCCTGCAGTTCATCATTATTGTTCCACATCTTCCCGCCGTCACGCACGACATTAGGCATGGAGGCGTCAACGATGATATTGTTGGGGACGTGCAGGTTTGTTATACCTTTTCTCGAATCGACCATGGCCAAGTCTGGCTGGTTTTCATAGACGGCTTCGATGTCAGCCTCAATCTCGGTTTTTTTGTCTGCAGGAAGTTTGTTCAGTTTTTCCAGAACATCAGCTAGGCCATTGTTCACATTTGCGCCGATCTGTTTGAGTGTGTCGGCGTGCTTTTCCAGAGCTTCTTTGTAATAAACCGAAACGCAATGGCCGAACATGATGGGATCGGAGATTTTCATCATGGTCGCTTTGAGGTGCAAAGATAAGAGGATCCCGTCTTTTTTTGCCTCCTGAATCTGCTCGGCATAGAATTTTCTCAGGGAAGCCACATTCATCACGGCTGTATCGATCACTTCATCCTCAATAAGATGCAAGTTTTCCTTCAGAATCGTCGCCTGACTGTCACGATCCACGAATTCGATCTTGACATCGCACGCTTTATCGATCGTGGTAGATTTTTCACTCTCATAGTAATCTTTTTCCGTCATATGGGCGACGCGCGTCTTGGACCCTGATTCAGGCCAGTCTCTCATCATTTTGTGAGGATGCTTTTGGGCAAATTTCTTGACAGATGCTGCCGGCCGGCGGTCGGAATTGCCTTCACGCAAAACCGGATTGACAGCCGAGCCCAGAACCACGGAAAACCTCGCTTGAAGTGCTTTCTCTGCGTCATTTTTGGGTTCTTCAGGATATTCAGGGATATCATAACCTTTCTCACGCAGTTCTTTGATGGCTGCCTGGAGTTGAGGAATCGAGGCGCTGATATTGGGAAGTTTAATGATATTGGCCTCAGGCGTTTTGGCGAGCTCACCAAGAATCGTCAGCCAATCAGGTTTTTTTTGGTCCTCGGTGAGATTGTCCGGGAAATTGGCGATGATCCTGCCTACAAGAGAAATATCTGCCAGGTCAACATCGACACCTGTTCCCTTTGTGTAGGCTTTCAGGATGGGAAGAAACGCTCTTGTGGCCAGGGCCGGTGCTTCGTCCGTTTTAGTCCAGGTAATGTTTGCTTTTTTCATTTTTCATCCTTATGATTTTTAATGTAGTATAGGAGGATAAATTCGTGTAGGTATCCTATCTATTTCAAGCAAAATAAGATAAAAGAAAATTTCTCAAGAGTCAAATGATTTATGGCCAAGTTCATAACCAGAACACCTAAAATACTGTATTGCCATACGAAAAACGGCATATGTATTGGCAGAAATTACCCACCTTCCTTGGATGCCGTTAGTTCTTGATGAAGTGGGCGCCGCGGCTCACGGGATTGCCAAGGGCCGCATAGGTGATGAGCTGTGCGACTTGAATGCCATGCTTGAGGCCTACAACCTTAGGATCCATCTTGGCTTCTTTATAGAATTTTTCAATCCTGTGGCGGAGATAATCCAAATCAGCCGTGGCTCTTTCCAGGCGTTTTCTAGTGCGTATGATGCCCGTGTAATTCCACATCGTCGATTTTATGGATAACCAATCCTGGTTGATTAAAGCCGGATCGATCTCTTCCTCTTTTTTGGGGTAATACCATTCGTGAATGTCTTCCTCTCTGTAAGGGGGTTCAGGGTCAAAATGGCCGGTGATATCCCGGGAAGATCTAGCCCCCCAAACCAATCCTTCAAGAAGAGAGGTTGATGCAAGCCGGTTGGCACCGTGAAGGCCTGTACAGGAAACCTCTCCGACGGCATAGAGACCTTTGAGAGAGCTTCTCCCCCAGGTGTCAACTAAAACCCCCCCACAAGAATAATGGGCAGCCGGGACGACAGGAATGGGCGCTTTGGTTATATCGATTCCAAACTCCAGACAAGTTCTGTGTATGTGGGGGAATCTTTTGGTAATGTCGAATTTGGCATATGAGGCCAGATCCAGATAGACATAATTCGAATTGCTGTTGGTCATTTCTTCATAGATGGCGCGGGTCACCTCGTCTCTCGGGGCCAATTCTTTCATCTCATGGTAATTATCCATAAAGGTGTGACCTTCCTTTGTTTTCAGGCGGGCTCCTTCACCGCGCACTGTTTCCGATATGAGAAAACCATCAGCATCTCTGTGGAAGAGCGATGTGGGATGGAACTGGATATACTCCATGTTGACCAGCCTGGCACCCGCCCTGTAGGCCATGGCATATCCATCTCCGATGGCTCCTTTCGGATTCGAGGTGTAGAGGTAAACAGATCCGCACCCGCCTGAGGCCAAAACGGTGTACTGGGCGAATATTGTCTTGACTCTATTGCTCTGGTTATCTAAAACATAGGCTCCTATACACTGAGGCTCTCTGTAAAAAGCGGTGGGATTTTTTGAATGGTGGGGAACTGTCAGCAGATCGACCGCCGTATGATCGGACAGGAGGGTAACATTGGGGTAAGCTTTCAAAGCATGGATAAATTTTTCCTCGATAGTTTTTCCTGTCGTATCCTTGATATGAAGGATACGGCGCCGGGTGTGGCCTGCTTCCTGGGCATAATCCAATTCATCGGGAGAGCTTTTGGCAAACGGGATGTCGAGTTCTTTGATCAAGACATCCTCAACAAGTTTTTTGCCTTCTTTCGCTAAAATACCGACGGCTTCGGGATTGTTTATCCCATCTCCTGTCTGGAGGATATCCTCCATCAAGAGCTCCGGGTCATCGTTGCGCCCCAAGGAAACGATGCCACCCTGGGCATAATATGTGTTCGACTCAACCGGATCGTGGTTTTTGGTGATGACAATCAGCCGCATGCCGCTCTTCGCCGCTTCAAGAGCAGCACTTGCGCCGCCTATTCCGCATCCAATAATGAGAATATCTGTTTTCAAAATGTCCGCATCGGTCATATTGGCTCCGTATATATTCTGAGCGTATTGCACTCAGAGAAATTCCAGGCTTATATCCAACGAATCAAAAGAGTGGGTCAAGCTTCCCACGGAGATAAAATCGACTCCCGTTGCTGCGATCTCTTTAATCCGGGACAGCCGTATATTCCCGGATGCTTCAAGAGGAACTCTGCCGCTGACCCAGAGCACAGCTTCCTTCATCTTTGCTGGCGGCATGTTGTCAAGCATGATCATATCAACACCGCTCTGGACAGCTTCCTGGACTTCTTCAAGCGTGGTGGTCTCGATTTCGATTTTGATGCCAGGTTTCACCCTCTCCCTGGCTTTCCTCACGGCTTCGGTTATACTGCCGGCTATTTGGAGATGGTTATCTTTGATCATAACCATGTCAGAGAGGCAAAAACGGTGGTTCTCGCCCCCTCCCATCTTGACCGCATATTTTTCGAGACGCCGAAGCAAAGGCGTGGTTTTTCTCGTGTCCAGTATTTTGGCATCATAGCCCTTTATGGCTAGGACATACTTTCGGGTTAAGGTGGCAATCCCTGACATTCTCTGAAGAAAATTCAAGGCAGTCCTCTCCCCTTTCAAGAGGGTGATCGAATTCCCCTTAAGGTCTGCCAGGTGATCCCCTGATCGGATTTCGCTGCCATCCTCAAGGTGTTTTTCAAAGAGTATATCCTGGCCAATTTTCTCAAACACCCTCCGGGCTATATCGATCCCGGCCAATGTCCCGTCTTCCTTGGCCAAAAAAACCGCTCGAGATACAGAATCTTCAGGGATGATGCTTTCTGAGGTGATGTCCCCCTCGGGCATGTCTTCTTTCAGAGCCGCCTCGATAACAAGGTCGATGTCAGCAATCTTCATTAGAAGCCATTATAGTTTTTTCACAAAAACCCGTCAATCAACGGATCAGCGTTCAAAAGGTCATAAATGTCTTCTTTGAAGCATACGCCAACTGCTATGTCTTTTAATTTGACGAATGAACGGATTTTGCCCAATCATTATCTGTGTCCGTCAAAGTCCGTTATGTATTTGACATAGCGGTAAAAGTAATTTATTAATACAAACCAGTATGACCGCAAAGAAAGTCATTCCTGTTGTTCTTTCTACCGCAATCTCGATCATCCTCATCGGCTACCTAAGCACCCGCATTGCACTCGATGACCTCACTCAGATCCTTACCAATATCCACTTCCCCGCCCTTTTCGCCTTCATGGTTATCTCACTGCTGACCTCTGTTCTCAGGGCGGCTCGCTACAAGTGGCTCCTTCTGCCCACGCCGATAGGATCAGGGACTATCCTGCTAGTGACCTTCATCCGCAATCTTTTCGTCGATCTCTTGCCAGCACGGATCGGATCCCTGTCCTATGTTTACATCCTGAACAAGCGGCTGAGATATCCCTTCGAAGAAGCGGCGTCGACCTTTGTGGTCGCTTTCGTGCTTGACTTTCTCACCCTCAGCCCCTTTCTTGCCATATCCATTCTTGTGGTCGGCCTGGGAAACACCTCTGTCTCCAGCACATCGCTCCTCATCATCGCCCTCTTCTTTTTTCTTCTCATCTCGATCATCATCTGGAAAATCACAGCACTTTCTGGATTTCTCCTGAAGATCTATCAGGCCATCTTGAAAAAACTTGGCTTGAGCAGCAGAAAATGGGCAGAGACGACAGTCCAAAAAATCCGCTTGACAATCACGGAGCTCGAGCAGATCAAGGAAAGGAAAATACTGCGGCCTTTGTTTTTTTTGTCCCTCCTCATTCGACTCGGAAAGTACGGTTCGTTGTACGCCCTTCTCCTTTCGCTGCTCGCCAGCTATGGCTTTTCCTTGCACAGTCTGAGTTTTTGGAAAACCATTCTGGGAATAACCGGTGGTGAAATGACGGGAGCCCTGCCAATCAAGGGAATCGCGGGTTTCGGAACATGGGAATCGGGTTGGGCGCTGGCCTTTCAGCTGATGAATTTTGATCAAAAATTATCAATCCTATCCGGTATCGGAGTTCATCTCATCACTAATATCTTCGAGTATACCTTGGGTGTATTGAGTATCCTGCTCCTTGCCTTTCCCTTTGTGATCCGGAACAAAAACTCCTATAATACTTCCGACGAATAAGAATGGAACAAACAGCACATCCCTCGTCCCTTGCCTACACAGATCATTTCGGATTAACCGATGATGACTTCCAGAAAATTTTGGATATAGCTTTGTCCAGAGGAGGAGATTTTGCCGAGATCTATCTCGAATACAAGATCAACGGCTTCATCAACATGGAAGAGGATATCGTTAAAGAAACGGTTGAAAGCATTAGTCTCGGGCTGGGAATCCGGGTCATATCTGGTGAAAAGACGGGATACGGATACACCAATGATATTTCCTTGCCTAAGGTCAAAGCGGCGGCAGTGACGGCTGCCTCCATCGCCTCCGGTCGCGAGCCTCTCTTGGCCTCCCGCTTATCCCCTGTCAAATCGCCGATTCCCAACACTTACCCCATCCTCAACCCCGCTCATGAACAACCCCTCGAAGATAAAATCTCCCTCGTTAAGAGAGCCTATCGAACAGCACAAAAATTTGACCCTAAAATACAAAAAGTCAAGGCCTCGCTGCTTGACTCAGTGCAGTATATCCGGGTAATCAACTCCGAAGGTCTGTGCGCGACCGATGTCAGGCCGCTGATCAAGTTGACCTGTTTCGCTGTTGCAGAAAAGGACAACAAGAGAGAGGCCGGATACCATGGCGGAGGAGGAAGAGTTGGCCTGGAATATTTCAGCAAAGAGCTTTCCCCTGAAGATATCGGAACCGAAGCGGCCCGAGAATCCCTGCATCTTCTGGAAGCGGTCCTTCCTCCAGCCGGGGAAATGCCAGTGGTGCTGGCGCCGGGGCACAGCGGCGTGCTGATTCATGAAGCCGTCGGTCATCTCTTGGAGGCCGATTTCAACAGGAAAAAGACCTCCATTTTTTGGGATAAGATGGGCCAACAGGTGGCCAAATCCACTTTAAATATATATGATGACCCCACTATCCCCTATTTCCGAGGTTCCTACAACATAGATGACGAGGGAACGATTCCCCAAAAAACGCCTCTCCTTATCGAGGGAAGGCTGGTGGGTCTTCTTCAAGACAAACTTTCGGCCAGGCTGATGGAGGCTTCCGAAACAGGCCATGGACGAAGACAGGATTTCAGCTGTATTCCCATACCCAGAATGAGCAATACCTACATCGATAAGGGAGAATACGACCCAGAAGAGATCATCAAATCAGTGGCCAAAGGATTCTATGCCCACAAATACCAGGGAGGGCAGGTGGAAGATTCAGGGAAATTCACCTTTTCGGTGAGCTCCGGATTTCTAATTGAGGATGGCAAGCTGACATCCCCGGTCAAACAGGCAACCCTCATCGGGACCAACATCGATATTCTCAATAAGGTCGAAAAAATCGGCCACGACATTCAATTCGGCCTCCAAACCGGTACCTGCGGGAAGGAAGGCCAAGCAGCACCTGTGACCGACGGATGCCCCACACTCAAGATAACACGCATGACGGTGGGAGGCCATTGATGCCCGGGGTTGCGACACCACAAAAACTTCTCGATCTGGCCGAAGACCTGGTTTCCTACGGTCGAAGGAAAGGTGCCGATGAAGTGGAGGTGACCATCCTGGACAGCACCGAGTTCAATGTAGATATAAGGCTGGGAGAAATTGAGAGCTTAATCGAAGCTGGCTCAAGGGGTTTGAGTATTAAGGTCATCAAGGACCAAAAAACAGCCTATGGCTCATCCTCAGATCTATCCAAAGACTCACTCCAAAAATTGGTCTCCCGGGCCGTCAAAAGAGCGCAACTATCCAGCCCAGATCTTTATGCGGGTCTTCCTCCCAAACAGAGAATTGACCATGATATCACCGCCCTGAACCTCTATGATCCTCATATTCTTGAGCTCACACCAGAGGACAAAATCAATTTGGCCCAACAAACGGAACGCATCGCCCTTCAGGACAAGAGAATCATAAATTCACACGGATCAAGCTTTGAGACAAGAGTGATTAAAACAATTCTCGTGAATTCCCATGGATTCTCTCATGCCTACGACGAGACATACTGCGGACTCAGCCTTGGCCTTCAAGCTGGTCGGACCGATGAGATTGTGGAAGACTACTGGTCTTGCTCAAAACGGCATTTCAACGAGCTCGAAGCTCCTGAAGCCATAGCCGCTAAGTGCATAGCAAGAACAGTTCGACAGCTCAATCCACGGAAAATTCCGACTCAACGAGTTCCTGTCGTCTTCGAGTCAGCAATGACATCCTGGCTATTGGGATTTCTGTTTGCCTGTGTATCCGGGGTGGCGGTTTACCAAAAAACCTCTTTCCTGCAAAATAAGCTCGGCACAAAAATAGCTGACGATCGAATAACCATCTATGACGACGGCCTTATTCCCGGGCTGCTCGGAACGACCCCCTTTGATACGGAAGGGATTCCAGCACAAAAAACGATCGTAGTGGAGCAAGGAATCCTCAAAAACTATCTGTGCAACACCTATGCTGCCAGAAAGCTCAAGCTGGCATCTACCGGGAATGCCGATGGCACGGGAGTCGCTCCGCATAATTTCTATCTCACTGCCGGGATTCACGCCGCAGATCAGATTATTTCCTCTATGGACAAGGGCTTAATCCTCATACGAACCCTCGGCCACGGCCTCAATCCCGTAACCGGGGACATATCCCGCGGCGCCTATGGCCTTTGGGTCGAGAAGGGGGAGATCGCCTACCCCGTTTCGGAGATCACCATATCCGGAAATCTCGGGGAAATTCTCCTTACTATCGAAATGATCGGGAATGACCTGGAATTCCGAACTCCGGTGAGCGGACCGACCATTAAGATTCAAGAACTCATGGTCGCCGGCACCTGAATGATTACTCTCATCGCATTCATGAAAGCACCGCCAAAGTCAATAATGAAGACCTGATTCAATGAGCGAGATCGAATTCAAAGGGCTGCCTATCGCAGCCCGGATCACTAAAGCCATTCCCTCACACCAAACTAGCTACCCAGAGGGAGAAATTGGTCTCATCCATAGCCCCGCTATTGCGGGCCACTTCATTTCCTCTGCGCAGGATAATGATGGTTGGAACACCCTGGATGCCGAAAGCTGCGGCCATCTCGGGATGACTGTCCACATTGACTTTAACCACCATCAGCTCTCCTGCCCTGCGCCGCGCCAAGTTTTCGATGACCGGATGCATCATCTGACAGGGAGCGCAGGTTGGCGTGTAGAAATCGGCCAGGATAGGAATTGCGGATTTCTGGAAGAGATTATAAGCCTGGCTGGGAGAGGGTTCGATGACCCGGCCAGGCTCGGGAAGAGCGGCTTTACAATGCCCGCAGACGATTTTCTTTCCCCCGGCGGTTTGGGGATACAAATTGGTTTTTCCGCAATTTGCACAGCTAACTTTAATTTTATCTGCCAAGACTGACCTCTCCGACTATTTGTCCTTTTTGGGATAGGGAGGGACAGGCGGGAGTTCTTTTTCCTGGGTTTCCAGCTCCTCAAGGATCACCTCGATGGCCTTGTTCAGCTGTTCATCGATGCCAGCAAACTCTTTAGCAGGATCGTTATCGACAAAAATATCCGGCTCCACGCCGAAGCCCTCGATGATCCACTTGCCATCCACGCTGTAATTGGCGAACTCCGGCTTGAACAACTGGCCGCCATCGAGAAAAGGCAAAGAACCTCGGATGCCCACGACACCGCCCCAAGTTCGCTTCCCGATCAGCTTCCCGAGCTTGTGCTTGCGGAATCGATAGGGAAAGATATCGCCGTCCGAGGCCGAGAATTCGTCCATCAAACAGACTTTGGGTCCCCACAGCAATGCGCCGGGATCAGTTCCGGGGACAGTATTTCTGGCTATATCGACCATGGCAATATCCCGCCGGAGTCGTTCGATGAGCATCGGCGAGACATTGCCTCCGCCATTGCTCCTGACATCAACGATGAGGGCTTTCTTCCGGAGTTGAGGATAGTACTGTTTGACAAAAGCGACCAGGCCATCAGGCCCCATGTTCGGAACATGAACATAGCCCACCTTTCCACCGGTTGCCTCGGTGACCTTTTCGATATTCCCTCTAACCCAGTCATAATAATAGAGGTTCAGTTCGTCCTGGATGGGAATGACAACCGTCTCCCAACTCCCTTCTTCTTCGGAGACGGAATTCACTCTAAGAGTAACCTGCTTTCCGACGGTATTCTGGAGGGCCTGATAGATATCCGGCATTTTAGCACAGGACATTCCGTTGACTTCCAGAATGTAATTTCCCTCGCTGGCTTTGACTCCGATTTCTGTAAGAGGCGACCTAAGAGAGGGATCCCAGTTTTGTCCCTTGAGAATCTTGGTAATCTTGAAGAAACCTGTTTTGGGATCTTTGGCAAACTGAGCCCCCAGCATTCCCGTGTTGATGCGTTCGGGTTGAGGAAACTGACCTCCGCCCACATAGGTGTGCCCGACGTTCAACTCTCCGATCATCTCTCCGATGACATAAGTCAGATCTGCCCGGTGACGCACGGCATCGGCCAGCGGTTTGTAGCGAGCCTTCATGGCCTCCCAATCCACACCGTGCATGTTGGGTGCATAGAAAAAATACTTGAGCTGCCGCCAGCTTTCTTCGAAAATCTGCCGCCACTCCGCTCTCAGATCGACCCTGACCTGCATACCGGACAGGTCCAGCTTGTCCTTGATCTGAACCGGACCTTTGGGCAGATTGATGATGGCGTAAGTCCTGTTTTGGGAAACCAGCATTTTTTGCGTGTCGTGAGAAATTTCATACCCGTTTATGTGACCCAAATCCGTTTCTTTTTGCTCATTAACGTCGTACATCATCAGCTTCGGCTGCTGTTCTCTGTCTCCTCTTTTCATGTAATAGAGCGTATCTCCGACCGAGGCCAAAGCCCAGTAATTGGCCACATCTATGGGAAGAGCAAGAATTCGGCCTTTCAACCCGTCGGGATCTACCTTGATTACGGGTGTTTTGTCTGCGGCCTTTTCCGCTTGATCCTTTTGGCCCTTTTTGTTCGTCTCGCCTTTTTTCTCTGGCCCTTCCTCGGCAATTTTCACCTCATCGCTCTTCGGCTCGAAGGGGGACTTCACGTCCTTGGTGAGGGTAACGAAGTAAATCTTCGCCTGTGCTCCGAAGGCATGGTTCCACTCCGTGGTGCTGTAGATAGGGTTGAAATCTCGATCGGAAACGAAAAAGAGGTATTTTCCCGCCGCATGAAACGAAGGCGAATAACTCGAGTACCATCCGTCCGTCACCTCGTGTGTCTTTTGCGTCGTCAAATCATAAAGATAGACTTTAGTCATCGACTCCACTTCCCGCTGGGAATAGGCAATCCAGTTGCTGTCCGGAGACCAGGCATAATCCGATATCTCCCATGCTTTGGCTTTGGCAACAACGACAGTCTTTTTGCTGGCAATATCAACATAATTCAGCCGCAGCAACTTATCGCCCCAGAGAATCTTTTTGGAATCCGGCGACCAAAAGATATGGTATTTGTAGGTATCTGCCCCGGACGTGATTTGAACCGGCGCTCCTTTCCCATCCTGGGAAACAATAAAGATTTCGTCTTCCCCTGTTTGGTCAGAGATAAAAGCGATCCACTTTCCATCCGGCGACCATTTGGAGTTCCGCTCATGAACGCCCGAAGTTGCGGTCAAGTTACGCGTGTTACCATGCTTGGCCGGAACCGTGAACACATCGCCTCTGGCTCCAAAAAGCCCGCGCTGGCCATCGGGTGAAATCTCATAGTTCGAGATCTGACCGAAGACACTCAGGATTTTACCCCTACTTGACTGCAAATCGTCTGCAACGACAATCGGAATTTTTTGCGCTTCCTCGGCCTCAAGATCAAAGCGGTAAATGTACCCGCCGTTTTCGAACACGATCGCTTCAGGCCCGATAGAGGGAAACTTAATGTCGAATTCGGTAAAATTTGTGAGCCGGCGTGTTTCCTTGTTATCAAGGCTATAGACATAGAGGTTCATCTTTTTGTTTTCATCGCGGTCCGATATAAAATAGATATTCTGTTTCCTCCACATGGGGATGATATCCTGGGCAGGGTTGTCCGTGATGTTCACGATTTGTTTGGAATCAAAATCATAGACCCAGATGTCGTCGGCCATTCCGCCCCGATACCGTTTCCAAGTGCGAAATTCCCGGAATATGCGGTTGTAAGCGAATTTTTTATCATCCGGCGAAAAGGAACAAAATCCTCCCCGGGGCAAGGGGATCTGTTCCGGAATGCCCCCCCTGACCGAAGTCAGGAAAAGCTGACCGTTAAAGGCGTTCCACTCCCGCCAGCGGGATCGGAAGACGATGTGTTCATTATCGTTTTTCCAACCCATGACGATATTGTTGGGACCCATTCGGTCTGAAATATCGTCACGGCCCAGAGTGGCCGTGTAGGTTATCCTTTGAGGAAGCCCTCCTTCCCTCGGTATCACGTACACCTCTCGATTTCCATCATATTCTCCGGTAAAAGCAATATGCTTGCCATCGGGAGAAAAACGCGCGAAGGCTTCGAATCCTTCATGGCTCGTCAGTTTCCTGGCCATACCTCCCGCTGCCGGTACGCTGTACAGATCGCCCGCGAAGGTAAACACAACCTGATCTCCGTGAATCGCAGGGAAACGAAGAACGCGGGTTTCTTCACTGGCGAAGGAAATCAACATTAAGGCTTGAACAAGCAAAATCAAAGTAAAACATTTGACATATCTCATGATGCCTCCTCGAATGCCTTAAATCGTTTATGAAACATGCTGAATATATCACAGCCAATTTCCTGACACAAGACTCTGGTTCCGCCCTGATTTCAGCGCTTTATAGACCATAACAGGTCATTACCAAAGGTGTAATTCAACTCTCAGTTATAAAAAATGTGCTTTTTTATGATATTTAATACTCACAGTTAGTTCTTAGCCTGAAAATTCCTCCCGGATTTCTTTGGCCGGGATTCCCCTCGCCAGCACGAATAAGAATGATGCTGCAGGGGAACATTTTTGTTTATAGGAATACCAAGATTCCCGGTTTGCAGCGACTAACCTTATGGAGACGTGCTGCGGGAGTACACCTTGGCCAAAAACGTGAAGAATCCAGAGGTTAGAGATAAACACAAAAATTCAGTAGTCTGGGCCGCAGACATTGCAGAAACCGAAAGCGCCAGAGAGATCATTCAGCATATCGCTCAGACAATATCTCAGATGAGATTGTTCACATCAGATCAGGTGAACATAAACAGGATTGCCGATGTACTATTCGGCAAATTGAGGAATTTTCTAGAGAAATACGGCCGACTAGAACTGGGTGTGCACAAATCCTCGTTCACTCATAAGGGCAAAAACATTTACACGGATGAACAAATCAAAAAAAGTCTTCCCTTTCTTTTTCACAAAGACGGCGTACACTCTCTCCTCTTTTCTAAAGATCTCGCTAAAGACGAATTTTTCGACTTTCTCGACATTATCAACAACGAAGCCAATCACTCCGTCGAAGAAAATGACATCGTCATACCCCTATGGGAAAAGGCCTTTGCCAACATTCGTTATTTTGTATCGGAAGATTTTTTAGAAGGCAAAATCAGCATGGGGGCCAAACCACTGGAATATGAATTCGATCCTGATTCTTTAGTAAAAGGCAAAATCGAGCTCGATGCCGAGGACAGGAAAGCATTGGGAGAAGCCATCCTCTCTGAGGAACTTGCAGGGGGGAGGGAAGTCCAGATTGAAAGAGACCTGGAGCTCACCGAAGATGGTATGGCTCCTCTGTTTTTTGCACTGGATGCAGAGGAGATAAATAAACTGGAGAATATGCTCGAAAGAAATCGCAGTATAACAGCTGAAGAAGAGTTGATATCTCTCATCATAGAAATGTGCTATCTCGAGAACAGGCCCGGCCCATTCACAGATATTGTGGAAGCTCTCCATCAGTGTCACAATCAGGTCCTGGAAAAGGAGAATTATCCCCTCGCCTTCCATCTCATACAGTCCGTTATCGAGTTCAAAGAAATCTTAAAATCTCAAGGAGATCCCAGGTGCTCAGTTCTCAAAACTTTTTTAGACAATGTTGCGGGTGACGAATCTCTGATTAAACTCCAAAAATACATCGCAGAGGATCAGCTCCTGGCCCCTGAATCACTCTTAGATTACTTAGATATTCTAGGTCCCAAATCAATCCCTGCCCTCAGCCATCTTTATGAGAATGACAAAAGGCCGCACTTCAGAAAAAAAGTGCTCGAAGTTCTCAAAAGGCAGGGTGCGGCCGATATTCAAGGACTGATGGAAGTTGTTCAGGATGAAAAACCAGACCTGGCCAAGACGATAATATCTGTGCTGAGTGAGGTGGACGGTAAAAATTCGATCCAACACCTGGCTAACTTTGTCAATTACAGAAACAAAGATATTAAGGCGGAGGCCATCAAAGCCCTGGGTAAGTACGTTGATATGACCGCCAACAAAATTCTTTTGGATTTTCTCAAGGATGACGATGTGGACATGAGAATCCAGGTTGCCCAAAGTTGTCAGCATGTCTGCGAGAAATCCTTGAAGGATTACATCTTAAGCACGGTTAAGAGTAAAGCTTTTAGAAAAAAGAGCGATGAAGAGGTTCAAGCGTTTCTTGAGCTTTTGGGGCGAAGCCAGACAGAGCAAGCTTACCAAACACTGCGATCATTCCTCAAGAAAGCACGAATAACAACCAGCACCAGAGTCAAAGAAATGAGTTTAAACGCTATTGCTGCCCTTGAGTCCCTGGGGACATCCGAAGCAAGAGTCATCCTCGAGGAGGGAACCCGCAGTAACAACAGGAAAATTAGACAAGCGTGTGAGAAATCCTTGAATAATCTCACCCATCGATACTAACAGTCTAAAAAAAGGAGTCATGGTGACTACCGCCGTCAAAGATAAAACGAGAACAAACGATACGAAGGAAGCGTACAGACCGCACGAAGAAGCTGTGGAGATTCTTTTCCACTTAAGCTGGGTCATGCGCCTTTCGAGACTCTATGATCCCAAAAATCTCATTTTCATCAAACAGATAAGATCACTTTATGGCCTAATCGATACACTTCTTCGAAAAAAGGGAGAAAGCCTGTTCAAACTAAGGCAGAATATCCTCTACTTCAATGACATGAAACTCAAATTCTGTTTCTCAAGCTACTTTCTCCTCAAATTCATAGTCGATGAGTTCAAGAAGAGGAACATCGGCCTGCTTTGTTTTCATAGCGGACTCGATGAGAAGGAATTGAAAAATTTCATTTTGCTTTTTGCGGAAAAACCATCTGAATCCGAGAGTGCATTACAGGATTTCCGGCAAGAGCTCAAGGAAGCCGGGGTTAAGAATATAACCCTGGAAGAGATGCCCCCATTAGACTGGAAAAAAAGCCAGAAAAAAGACATCCTCGGGACCTATTTCCTGAGTATCACCCATCTCAAGGAGATCTTTCAGAAAGGCCAAAAAGAAGAACGAATCCCTTTGCTCGTAACCAGGCGATTGATGCAAGCCATGTGCGACAACGTGGAGGAAAACGAGAGCTATGTCCACGGACTGACGACCATTAAAAACTTTGATGAATACACACTGAATCATTCAGTGAACGTTTGTTGGCTGTCACTCACATTGGGAAAAAGGTTAGGATTAGACCGCCAGGAGCTCGTCGACCTGGCCATAGGAGCTATTTTCCATGATTACGGGAAACTGGACGTCCCCAAGGAGATACTCCTCAAACCGGGAAAACTGGATGAAAACGAACGAAAAATCATCGAACATCATCCTCATTATAGCGCAGAAAAGCTGATCCGGATGAAAGCTACCAGCGACATCCCTCTCAGGGCGATCAACATCGCCCTCGAGCATCATGCCCGGGAAGGCCGCGGTGGCTATCCCAACTATACGAAGAAAAAAAATATCAACCTCTTCAGCAAGATCGTTAAAATCGCAGATGTTTTTGATGCCTTGACGACGAAAAGACCTTATCGAAAGCGCGATTTTACCAGAGAAGAAGCGTTAAGTTTGATGCTCGAAAAAAGCGGAGAGGAGTTTGATCCCCTCATTCTCAAAACTTTCGTCAACATGATGGGCGCATGCCCTGTCGGCAGCCTGGTTCTGCTCAACACGGGAGAAATCGGCATCGTGTTCGAATCAAATTTGGATCCTTCCTTCGCGCTGAGGCCCATGGTCAAGGTCATCACCGATCAAGAAGGCAACAGAATCGAGGCAGAGCTCCTCGACTTAGCTCTGAGAGATACGAAAACACAGAAGTTCACAAGAACAATCGTCAAAATTCTCGATGCAAGCAAATACGGCATCAATATCCCGGATTACTTTGTGGCCGACGCAGCCGCTTCCGCATAGGCTCTCCTGACTGAGCGATTTCTTCAGCGCTGTCGCACGCTCTTTGATCCCGCTCTTTCTTTCGGTAGATATCAGGTTGTATAATGGGCTTGGTATTTTGCCGGACTGACTCCTATAATAGAGGAAAATATTCAGGGCAGGTTGTCACCATGAGTATAAAAGACCAACTGTTAGATTCTATCTTTCACCCAAAGTCCCTGGCAGTGATCGGGGCCTCCCGTATGCCGGGAAGCGTCGGACATTCACTTCTGGCCAACATCATTGACAGTCGATACCAGGGTATCGTCTATCCCGTAAATCCCAAGGCAAAAGGTATACTGGGGATCAAGTGTTATCCCCGTGCGACAGCCATCCCTGATGCTATCGACCTCGCTGTCATAATCGTTCCGGCCCGCTCCGTACCCGATATTTTGGACGAATGCGGTCATAAAGGGATTAAGGGAGCCATTATCATATCCGCTGGTTTCAAAGAAATTGGAGGCGATGGCATTCAACTGGAGAAACGGGTTAAGGAAATCGCGGTTAAACACAGCATTGCGCTCGTCGGCCCAAATTGTCTCGGCATCATCAACGCTGATTCCAGTGTTTCCCTAAACGCCACTTTCGGGACTTTGATGCCCTGTGAAGGCAATATCGCCTTTCTGTCCCAAAGCGGCGCTCTATGTGTGGCCGTGCTCGACTACGCAAAAGAAGCGAACATCGGTTTCTCCAAGTTCATCAGCATGGGCAATAAGGCTGGAATCAACGAAAATGAGCTCCTTCTTTATCTCAAGGATGATCCGAAGACAGATGTTATTTTGATGTACCTTGAAGATTTGGTCAACGGCAGAGAGTTCATGACCATCGCTCGAGAAATCACCAGCCATTCGAAGAACCCGAAGCCTATTGTCGCACTTAAAGCAGGGCGTACCATACTAGGAGCCAAAGCCGTTTCTTCACACACCGGGTCCCTTGCGGGATCCGACAAGGTCTACGACGCCATTTTCGACCAGTGCGGTGTCATACGAGGCGATACGATGGAAGAGGTCTTCGATTACGTCAAAGCGTTTTCCAGTCAACCGCTCCCCAAAGGCAAAAACGTAGCCATAATCAGCAACTCGGGAGGGCCAGGCATTCTGGCCACAGACTCGTGCATTCAATACGGTTTAACGATCGCACCCTTCTCGAAAGAAACAAAGAAAGCACTCCGTCAAATCCTCCCTTCAACAGCCAGTGTGAACAATCCTGTCGATCTCATTGCGGATGCTCAACACAAACAGTATGAGGGGGCGCTCAATGAAATTCTGAAGCAGAAAAAAGTGCATTCGTCCATCGTGATCCTCACCCCGACCGCCTTCACGGAAGTGGAAAAAGTGGCCGCGGCCGTTGTCCGCACCACAAAGAAATTCAAAAAACCCACACTCTGTTGTTTTCTGGGCATTTATGATGTCTCCAGAGGAATCGATATCCTGGAAAAAAATGGGATCCCTGCCTACAGATTCCCCGAAGCGGCGGCCAAAGCTCTGGCGGAAATGACAGAATTCACCCACTGGCTCAACCGCCCCAAAACAGGAATCAAAGAGTACAGAGTCCAGAGGATAAAGGCCAGGTCTGTTATCGAATCGATCAAAGAGTCCGGGCGCTCCTTTTTGCTTGAGCACGAAGCCTACGAAGTTTTAAAGGCCTATGGCTTCCCGGTCGTCAAACACAGGATCGCCACAACCTCCTCCGAAGCTGAAGAAGCTGCCCGAAACATCGGCTTTCCGGTTGTGCTCAAAGTTGTGTCTCCGGATATCATCCACAAATTCGATTTCGGCGGCGTCATAGTCAATTTGAACAACAACGAGGATGTGCGGAGGGCTTATCGACTGATTCAGCGCAATATCAGACAAAAAAAGCCGGATGCCGAGATCACCGGTGTCATCGTCGAAAAAATGGTCCCTGAAGGAAAGGAAGTCATTTTGGGTATGAGCAGGGACCCACAATTCGGTCCGATTCTGATGTTCGGCCTGGGTGGAATTTATGTCGAAGCTCTCGAGGACGTGACCTTCCGACTCGCCCCGATAAGAGAACTCACAGCATCCATAATGATGACAAAGACCAAAACCCATAAATTGCTCTGCGGGTTCAGAGGAGAGCCTCCCTATGACACCGATTCCATTGCCGACTGTCTGAAGAGGCTTTCACAGTTGGTCACCGAAATGGAAGACATTCAGGAACTGGACATCAACCCATTGATTGTCTATCCCAGGGGAAGAGGATGCCAGATTGTCGATGCCAGGATCATCCTCTGATTTCAAATATTAATCAAGAAGGAGAAGAGAGGACATGCGACTATCCAACTTCGGCCAAAACTCCACTACCCACGCTATACGCCGCGGTTGAATAGTATCTTGTCAATGCTGGCTACGCAGCACGAATCAGGAATATTAATATGGTGGGCTTATATAAAACAGACGCATCGCTCCTGAGAGATCAAAGCTAAACTTGTTTAGCCTGGCCGGCTCATGGATTGACATTCAAACTCAAGTGTCTATAATGGATTAGTTTAAAGATATTATTACTCGATATTTAAAAACTTAGGATAGAACATGGGATTGTTTACACGAAAAAAGAAAAAGAGAGTATGCGTCATCGGATTGGATGGTGTCCCCCACTCACTCCTACTCGACCTCACCCAAAGGGACATCATGCCCTATACGAAAGGTCTGATAGAAAAAGGCTATCTTCACAAGATGAAGGCCAGCCTGCCGGAGATATCATCGGTGAGTTGGACAGATTTCATGACGGGAACGAATTCGGGAACCCACGGTATTTTCGGATTCACCGATCTCAAGAAGGACACCTATGACCTCCGCTTCCCTAACTTTCAGGAAGTCAGAACTAAGACTATTTGGGATGTACTCGGACAACAAAAGAAAAGGTCTGTCGTGATCAACCAGCCTTCCACCTATCCGGCTAAACCGATCGATGGCATTCTGGTCTCGGGTTTTGTGGCAATCGAATTGGCCAAAGCAGTCTATCCGGTCGCCATCAAGGATATTCTCAAACTCATCGATTACCAGATTGACATTGATACCATGAAGTCCCGCGAAGACCATGAGTTTCTCTGGAGGGACCTCGCGACAACTCTTGCCGGTCGCCAGAAAGCGTTTGACGCCTTCTGGCAAACAGATTGGGATTATTTCGAAATAGTCATCACGGGCACAGACAGGCTCCAGCATTTTCTGTGGGATGCTTACGAAGACGAATCGCACCAGTATCACCGGAAATTCCTCAGTTATTACACCCAATTGGATCAGTTTATAGCCAAAATCGTGGACGCCCACCTCGAAACAAACGAAGATCACAGCGGTCTCTTCCTCCTCTCCGACCACGGCTTTTGCGGCATCAAACAGGAAGTCTATCTCAATGCCTGGCTCGAGCAGGAGGGCTACTTGAAATTTGAATCGCCGACACCGACTGAACTGGGAGAAATAGATTCCTCGTCAAAGGCGTTTGTCATGGATCCCAACAGGATATACATCAACGGGAAAGGTAGATACCCAAAAGGAAGCGTAGACGAAGCCGACAAACAGGCGCTCAAGCTTGAGATTACCGACAAAATCAAGGGATTGAAGCATGACGGGCACCCCATCATCAGGCAAGTTTTCGATACAGCGGAAATCTACTCAGGGCCATTGGTGCCTGCCGGACCGGATTTGATCTTTCTCTCGGAATACGGCTACGACCTGAAAGGATCGGTCAAGAAAAAGGACATCTTCGGCCGTTCCAACCTCCAGGGTATGCACACCTGGGACGATGCCTTTTTCTGGTCAAAAGAGGAGCAGAATCGGGACCTGAAGATATCGGATCTATCCGGGATCATCATGGAGAATTTCGGATGAGAAAGTTTAAGCAGCACAAACACCGAGTCTATGTCCTATTCCTATTCTTGCTTTTCCTGGCCATTCCTCTCAAAGCTTACGTCGGACCAGGAGCAGGTTTTGCTTTTCTCTCCTCTTTCCTGGTTCTCTTTTTGACCTTTTTCCTCGCCCTCTTCTCCTTCCTGTCATGGCCCTTCAGGTTTCTTCTTCGACTCCTCAAAGGGCAGAAGGCCTATAAAAAAAGCCACATCGATCAACTGGTCATCGTGGGCCTGGACGGCATGGAGCCTACCCTGGTGGAGAAATTCATGGCTGAGGGAAAGCTGCCTCATCTGTCACAGCTCAAAAAGGAGGGGACTTACGCCAGGCTCCAAACGACAATCCCGGCCATATCGCCTGTGGCCTGGTCTTCCTTCATGACCGGCTGTAATCCCTGCAAGCACAACATCTTCGACTTCCTCAGCCGTGATCCCAAGACCTATCTGCCGGACCTCTCTTCGGCCCGGATAGGAAGCCCCAAGAAATTCATCTCTTTCGGGAAGTACAAAATTCCGATCGGCAAACCGGAAATACGAGGAATGCGCAAGAGCGTCCCCTTTTGGAAAATCCTGGGCGACAGCGGCATTTTCAGCACGATTCTACGCATACCCATTACGTTCCCTCCGGAAAAATTCAAAGGGCACCTGCTTTCAGGCATGTGCGCACCTGACCTCAAAGGCAGCCAGGGAACTTTTACCTTTTACACAACAGAAACCGAAAAGAGTGAAAAACATGAAGGGGGGATGATTATCCCCGTGAGCATGAACGGCAATACCGTTGAAACCTACATCTCCGGTCCCGAAAACTCCCTGCTCAAGAAAGAAGAGGAGATGCGGCTTCCCCTGACCATCCATCTGGATAAAGACAAGGAGGAAGCGTTTATCGAAGTCAATGACCAGAAAATACCTCTGAAAAAAGGTGTTTTTTCCGAATGGATTAAAATTTACTTTCGACCCGGCCTGGGCATGAAAGTCAGGGCAATCTGCCGTTTCTTCATTTCAGAGATTCATCCTCATTTCAAGATGTACCTCACGCCGTTGAACATTGACCCTGAAAAGCCCGCGCTACCCATCTCCCATCCTTTCATTTTTTCAGTCTATCTGGCCAAACTCCTTGGGGATTTCACGACCCTCGGCGAGGCCGACGACACCTGGGCTCTCAACGAAGGCATACTGAGCGAAGACTCGTTCATTGAGTTGACCTACGACAATCACCGGGAATCCGAGGACATGCTCTTCAACGCCATGGACAAGACAAAAAAGGGAGTCGTGGCTTGCTGGTTCCAGACCACGGACAGCATCCAGCACATGTTCTTCCGTTACCTGGATAAAGAACATCCCGCGCTCAATTATGCCCGGAAAGAGAAAAGCGCCAAAGTTATTGAAGACCTCTACCGAGACATGGACGAGCTCGTCGGCCGGGTCCGGAAGAAGCTCAACAAAAAAAGCGTTCTGGTGGTCATGTCCGACCATGGATTCAAATCATTCCGGAGAGGCGTTAATCTCAACTCCTGGCTTTACAAAAACGGGTATCTCCATCTCGAACAAGCCAGAACAGCCAGCGAGGAATGGTTCAAGAACGTGGACTGGACCCAGACCAAGGCTTATGCGCTGGGTTTGGGTGGGATTTACATCAACCAAAAAGGGAGGGAATCCCGGGGAATCGTGAGTCCCGGTGAAGAAACACAGGCCCTCAAATCGGAACTGACGGCCAAATTGAACGGCCTCAAGGACACCGAGACAGGAGAAACAGCCATCAATAAATTGTTCGACAGAGACGAGATTCCACCAGGCCCCTACAAAGAAAACTGCCCCGATTTCATCGTGGGCTACAGCGAGGGCTACCGCGCCTCTTGGGATTCGGTGACCGGCGTGGTCGACGATACAGTGTTCGAAGATAACACAAAGGCCTGGAGTGGCGATCACTGCATCGACCCAAGAACAGTACCGGGTGTTTTATTTGCCACGGAAAAGATAATCACGGATACGCCGGCCATCATCGACATCGCGCCCACAGCTCTGGAATTGTTCGGCGTGGATATTCCCGATCATATGGACGGTCACTCACTGGTCGATGTCAAAAAGCTCTTTCCGGAAAACAGGAAAGAAAAGGCTCAGCGGGAAAAGACAAAAGCCTGAAACGGCATGGCTCATGAGCGAAAAGTAATGGTATAATATTAAGGCAAAGGAAAAAACGATGATGAACATAAACCGCAGAGAATTTCTTAAGCTGGGCATGACAGCGGGATCTCTGTTTGCATTCGGCAATGCCACCGACATGGTGACACGAGTTTTCGGAAAAACAGAGACCACCAAGAAAGTCATAATCCTCGGCTTTGATGGAATGGATCCGCACTTGACAAAGGTCTGGATGAAACAGGGGCTTCTGCCCGCTTTTCAGAAATTAAAAAACTCGGGCTCCTTTAGCCCTCTTCAGACGGGCAATCCGCCGCAGAGCCCTGTGGCCTGGTCCAATTTCATCACAGGTACCAATCCCGGCGGGCACGGCATATTCGATTTCATGCACAGAGATCCCAGGACGTACCTGCCCGTGTTCTCAGCCACGGATTCCAGTGATATAGGGAAAATGCTGTCTATCGGGAATTATCAGTTTCCCCTCTCGGGCGGCGAGGTCAAAAACCTGATCGGCGGCAAGGCCTTCTGGCAAGTCCTGGAAGAGCACGATGTCCCGGCCACAATATTCAAGATCCCCTCCAACTACCCTCCCCTTCCGACAAAGCAGCGAACCATATCCGGGATGAACACTCCGGACCTGATGGGATCCCATGGTATATGCAATTATTACACAACGGAATCCGCACGGATCAACGAAGACATCGGCGGGGCCCGTATCCATGAAGTTTACGTCATCGGCAACAGAGTGGAAACAAGCCTTCCGGGACCGACAAATTCCTTCAAAAAAGATATGCCCGAAACCTCCATCGACTTCAAGGTGTATATCGATCCGGTCAACCCGGTGGCCAAAATAGCCATCCAAGACGAAGAATTCATCCTCAAGCAAGGAGAATGGAGCGACTGGAAAAGAGTCAAATTCCCTCTGATCCCGACCCAGAGTGTTCCCGGCATATGCCGGTTCTATCTCAGAGAAATCCGGCCCGAATTCAAACTCTATGTGTCCCCGGTCAACATCGACCCTGCCAGCCCTGCCCTTCCCATCTCAACGCCGGAAAGCTATGCCAAAGAACTGGAAAAGAAATTCGGTTCGTTCTACACCAAGGGACTTCCCGGTGACTTCAAAGCGCTCAACAACAACCTTCTGGATGAAGATGAATTCCTCGAGCAGGACGATCAGGTCCTTCAGGAACGAATCGCCATGTTCGATTACGAATTGGAACGATTTGACACCGGCCTTCTTTTCTATTATGTCTCGAGCACAGACCAGCGTCAGCATATGTTCTGGCGCCATCTGGATAAAAACAATCCCACCTATGACGAAAAGATGGCCGCCAAGTACGAAAACACGATCAGGGATATCTACATCGAAGCGGACAAAATGCTGGACAAAGCCATGCAGAAGGCCGATAAAGACACGGTCGTTATGGTTGTCTCCGACCACGGCTTCTCTCCCTTTCGCTGGTCCTTTAACGCCAACACCTGGCTCCTGGAGAACGGTTACCATAGCCTGATCAATCCCTGGAAACAGGGCGAAGATATTGTATTTGCGAACACGGATTGGACAAGGACGAAAGCCTATGCCTACGGGTTAAACAGTGTCTACATCAACCAGAGAGACCGGGAGGGCGAGGGGATCGTCTCCTCGGGACCGGAAAAGGAAAATTTGGTGAGGGAGATAGCCCGCAAAATGGAAGCCTATGTGGATCCCAGGACAGGTGAAAAACCAATCCTCAGCGCTTTTGTGGCCAAAGATATCTACACGGGCCCCTATGTGGACAAGGCACCGGACATCATACTCGGCTTCAACCACGGCTACCGGATTTCCTGGTCATCCCCGATGGGGCGAATCCCTAAAACCATTACAGAGGACAACCAGGAAAAATGGAGCGGAGATCACTGCATCGCCCCCCAACTCGTATCAGGTGTGTTCTTCAGCAACATCCAAACCAGCGCAAAAAATCCAGCCTTTCTGGATGTAACCCCGACAATCCTCGAGATTTTCGGCATAGAGAAACCCCGAGAGATGACGGGGAAATCCATTCTCTAAGAATCAGGAGAAAAAATGGGCAAAGCCAAAGTTAAACTGGACAAAGATTTGTTGGACAAAGTCAAAAAATATGCACAAATCTCCGGCTATTCCTCTCCAGAAGAATTTATCACCCACTGCCTGGAAAAAGAGATCGCCACCCTCGAAGAATCAGATTCGGAGGAAGAGATCAAGAAAAAACTGAAGGGATTGGGCTATATCTCCTAGGCATCCGCCGGAAACCAATAAAAGCGGGACTGTCACACAATGTGGATATTCAATTCAATCTTAGGAAAAATATTCGAAATCCTTTTTATCCCCTTTCGCAACATGAATCCCTGGGTGGCGATGATCGTCGTCTCCTTCCTGACGGCGCTTCTCATGCTTCTTGTCTATCGCTACACCTCCAATCAGAAAGGGATTAAGAAGGTCAAAAACAAGATCAAAGCGCACCTCCTGGAAATCCGGCTGTACAAGGACAGCATGAGCATTTCCCTTCGAGCCCAGGGGCAAATTCTTCTGGCTAACTTCAAGTACATCGCTCTAAATTTTCGGCCATTGCTGGTCATGATCACCCCCATCATACTGATCATAATTCAGCTCAACTTCTGGTTCGGGTATGATTCGATGAAGTCCGGCCAATCAACTCTTCTGAAGGTCAAGCTGGAAGAGGGTTACAATCCCCTTCAGCAAAATATAACACTCGAACCATCCACAGAAGTCAAAATCGAAACAGATCCGCTCCGTATAGAAGAAGACTACGAGTTGAATTGGAGGATATCCCCCCAATCCAAAGGCAGTCTTGACCTGAACATCGTTATCGGCAGTCAACGTGTCGCCAAAACATTTTCCTCGGAACTGAGGCCACTCAGCCGAATCTCTCCCATTCGGTACAACCACAATTTCATCAACAACCTGTTGTACCCCGTGGAGAAGCCGATAGAGAAAGACCTGCCGGTGAAATCCATCGAGGTTATCTATCCTGCCAGGTATCTAAACCTCTTCGGGTGGAATGTTCATTGGCTCATAGCCTTCTTTGCGCTTTCCATCATCTTCGGCTTCGCTTTCAAGGGCGTTATGAAAGTCGAAATTTAAACTCGAGGCTTCTTTCCGGCGAATCATTTTCCACTTTCATCGAAGACTATTGCTCGAGTCCATATCTGCCTTCTCCAAAGATCCCTCCACCCAACCTATGCGCCTAAAAGAAAACGCGCATCTGATGCCCACGACCGCAACAGATTGTAATGCATCATAGTATATAAAAGTGGCTTCGGGGATATTTTAACGGGCAGGATCTGCTCCTTATTTGGATTGATTTCAAAAAGGATGCGCTTGAATTTGCGAGAGAGAGGCGTTAAGCTTATAATTTATGAGAGAGGTAACATGTTCAGAAAGACGATTTTAGCTGTTTTCATCTTATTCTTCTTCACCGTTTCTCTCATGGCAGCAGAGAAAAAATCGGTCAAAGATCTTCCGGAACGACACAAGAAATGGCTTGAGGAGGAGGTCGTCTATATCATCCTTCCGGTGGAAAAAGATGTGTTCCTCCAACTGGAGACAGACAGAGAGCGGGAGATGTTCATCGAGGCCTTCTGGAAACACAGGGATCCCACCCAGGGAACACCTTTAAACGAATTCAAGGACGAACACTACCGCCGGATCCAGTACGCCAACTACAACTACGGGCGAGCCACTCCCAAACCCGGCTGGAAAACAGACCGGGGCAGAACCTACATCGTACTGGGAGAACCGAGAGACATCGAACGGATCAACGAGTCAGGGGTCTACAACACCGAGGTCTGGTTTTACCAGGGATTGACTCAGTATGGTCTGCCGTCAGGATTCAGCGTCGTTTTTTTCCAAAAAGACGGTGTCGGCGAGTATGTGCTCTACAGTCCTACAATGGATGGTCCCCAAGCTCTGATGACCAATTATATGGGAGATCGCGCGGATTATCTGTCCGCATTCAAGGAGCTGAGGCAAATAAATCCCCAACTGGCCAATGTCTCCATGTCACTGATCCCCGGCGAAACGGCCTCTATGGGCCGACCTTCCCTCTCCTCGGATGTTCTGCTGCAGCAAATGTACACCGTTCCTCAAAAACAATTTGAGGACAAGTATGCCCAGAAATTTCTCATCTACAAGGATATCGTTGAGGTGGATTACACCGCTAACTACATCGACAGCAACGCTCTGGTCAAACTGGTCCGGGAACCTTCGGGGGATTTCTTCGTGCACTACCTTATCGAGATCAACCGGTTCTCTGTGGAACAGTTCGAAAATAAATTCGTCACCCATCTTAAAATCAATGGAACAGTGTCGGACCAGGAGGGCAAGACCATCCATCAGTACGAACGCGCGCTCCCCGTAGAACTCAGTCAAGAACAGTTGCAGAGGATCACGTACCTTCCTTTTGCATTTTATGACATGTTCCCTCTAATACCGGGAAGCTACAAATTTTCCGTGCTGTTGAAAAACGAGGCATCCAAAGAATTCACGTCCATCGAGCGGGACATCATCGTGCCGGAAGAAGTCAGCATGCCCTTCTTGAGTGCAATGGTTTTAGGGTACAACAGCCAAACCGATATCAACGAAAATCTGAAACCCTTTAAATTCGGGAAACAGCGGATCTACTGCCAACCCTCTAAAATTTATCACCAAAGGGATAAGCTGTACCTGGTCTTCCAGATAATGGGTTTAAACCGCGATCTGCAGCAGCGAGCTGTTCTCCAGTATGAAATCCTCAAGGAGGATCAACCCGTGTTTGTGATTTCCCGAAAACTGATGGATTACCCCGATCCGCTGAGCATACAGGAGCAATTCCTCCTGCAGGATTACTCTCCCGCCCATTACCAAATGGTCGTCAAGCTCATGGATGGCGACCAGGAGATTCTCTCCGAAAGAGAGCATTTCGAGATAACGCCAACCACAGGAGTTCCCCGGCCCTGGGCCCATTCCACCTCCCTCTACCCGCCTTCCCATCCCTCCTATTCCCTGACAAAGGGGAGGCAGTATTTCAACAAGGGAGAGATTGTCAAGGCCCGCATCGAACTGGAAAAGGCTTATGCACGCCAGCCTAACGTCGAGGACATCGCACTCCCCCTGGCCAACATCTACATGACCCTCAAAGATCCGGCCAGAGTCAGAAATATTTTAGCGCCTTTTGCCGAGGCCGAAGAGGCCAAGTACGAAACACTCTTCTTTTTAGGAAAAGCCAATCAGGCTATGGGAGAGTACGACAGAGCGATCACTCTTTATGACAGGGCCATCACCAGCCATGGCATTAACATCTACCTTCTCAACGCGCTTGGCGAATGCTACGAGGCTCTCGGTAATGCCGAAGAAGCCCTCGCGGCCTGGGAAAAATCCCTCGAAATCAGACCCGACCAGCAGGATATTCAGGACAAAGTCAAAGCCCTCAAAGAAAAGCA